>OLGD01000079.1_pt1 | contig 174965 bp, 177 predicted proteins | sample 1605311 | NCBI WGS metagenome assembly OLGD01 (sample SAMEA3888917, study PRJEB22519) | human gut metagenome | biome: human gut; feature: human-associated habitat; material: faeces | place: Denmark | collected 2010
ACTATTTAATTAAAAATACTTTTAATTTTATCAACAACAGAATTTAAAAAATTAGGATTATCTTTTTTAACTTTAACATCCTTCATTTCATCAATAGCTCTTTGCTGGAAAAATTCCTGTGAATTGATATGACGTGCCTGCTGTATGCATTCATAATTCCCGTCGGAATTTATTCTACGGCCTTTGATGTCATCTTTTAACATAATATCCAAATCTTCAAGAATTCTTGCTTTTATAGCTTTGTCTTCAATAGGGCATGCAATTTCAACTCTTTTTGCAGTATTTCTTGTCATCATATCTGCACTTGAAATATATAAAACCCTGTCTTCATCAACACCAAAAGCATAGGCTCTGGAGTGTTCCAAATATCTGCCAACGATTCCACGAATTTCAATATTGTCTGTTTTATCTTTAATCCCCGGAATAATACAGCAAATTCCACGAATAATCATTTTTACTGTAACACCTGCTTTTGAAGCTTTAGCTATTTTATCAATGATTCTCCTGTCTGTAAATGAATTCATTTTCATCAAAATTTCAGCAGGCTGATTATTTTTAGCTTTAGCTATTTCCTTATCAATCAAATTCATGATTCCTGACCTTAAAGAAGTAGGAGCTACAAGAAACTTATTATAATGACCCTGTAAATTAGCCAATGCTAAATTTTTAAAGAATTCAGTAGCATCATCTCCAATTTCCTGATTGGATGTTAAATAACAATAATCAACATATAACCTTGCTGTTTTTTCATTATAATTACCAGTACCAATTTGTGTGTACTGCTTTATAGTTCCCTTATGTTTTTTAGTTACAGTACATATTTTAGAGTGCACTTTATAATCTACAAAACCATACAATATTTGACATCCTGCCTCTTCAAGCAATTCTGCATAATGAATATTGTTTTTCTCATCAAATCTTGCACGAAGCTCAATTAAAACTGTTACTTCTTTATCATTATCTAAAGCTTCAATCAAATATTTAATAACCCGTGATGTTCTTGCAACACGATATAAAGTTATTTTAATTGATAAAACTTCAGGATCATTCGCTGCCTCCTTTAAAAAATCAAGGAAATGGTCCATTGTTTGATATGGATAAAATAACAAAATATCTTTCTTGTCCAATTGCTTAAACAATGATTTGTTTGGGTCAATTTGACTTGTCCTTTGAGGAGTAAACTCTAAAAAAGTTAAATCATCAGTTACATCACCAGGAAGTTCTTTTATAAAATCATGAATAAAATCAAGATTTATTGGAGATTGTGTAAGGAAAACCTGGTTTTTATGTAATCCCAATTCTTTTCTAAGATATTTGGTGTATGTGGAATCATTGCTTTTGTAAAACTCCAATCTTATCGGAGATAACCTTTTTCTTTTTTTAAGAATTTTTTTCATGAAATGTCTGTAATCCTCATCCTCATCAATAGGAGTATCTTGAAGGTTTATATCTGCATTTCTTGTTACTGCAGCTACAGTCCTATATTTAACCCTATAATTTGTAAAAATACCTTCAGCAAATGCATAAATCAAATCTTCCATTAAAATAAATTCATTTGTATCCGGAAATTTAACATAATCAGGCAGAGAATATGGAATTGGAATTAATCCAATGTATTCTTTTGAATTTTTTTTCTTGCTGGCCTCCCTTTCCAAAATGCAATAAATATATAACTTTTTATTTGCCATATGCGGGAAAGGATGATAAGAATCAATTATTTGAGGAGATAATAATGGAGCTACATTTTCATAGAAATACTGTGTTGCATACTGTCTGAACTTACTATTTAACTCATTGAAATTATGTTTAACAATACCATATTTTCTTAAATCTTTAGCTATTTCATCAAAAATCAAATCTCTTTCTTCATATAACGGTTTAGTAGCTTTAAATATGGCATCTAATTGCTCCTGAGGGCTCCAGCCAGTTTTATTATCCCAGTCATCTTCATCAATAAGAGTTAAATCAAAAAGACTTCCGCATCGAATCATATAAAACTCATCTAAATTGCTTGTGAAAATAGATATGAAATTTAGTCTTTCCAGCAGCGGAACAGTATTGTCTTTTGCCTCTTTTAAAACTCTGTCATCAAATTTAAGCCAGGACAGCTCTCTGTTTTGAGTGTATGAATAATCCCTTTTTTTCATTATAATCCCTCAGCATCCAAAAGTGAATATAAAACTCCTTCCCTTATGGAATTTTTACAAACACATATTTTCTCCACATGAAAATACTTTGCAATTGTTTTAATAATTATAATTCCCGGCACAAGTGTATGAATTCTTTCAGCCTTAACTTTCAATATTTTATTAAAGTCTTCTTTATTGTTATATTTGAGTTCATCCAACACTTCATCCAACAAATAAACTGGAAATGCATCTTTTTTTTCATTAATGAAATTGAGATGAACCAATAATTTTTTAAGATTTCTTACAGTTCCACCTACACCAAACAAATATTTTTTATGAGTTTTAACCAAACCCAAATCTTCAATTTCTTTAATTACTCTTTTTTCAATATTTTTGGATTCCTTTTTATTTGGAAACATGATTCCAACATAATCTTCATAGCATGATAGAGATCCCACCGGCAAACTTCCTTTATCAACAGGAGTTTTATTTTCAAAAACAATTATTTCAGAGCTGCCTCCACCAACATCAATAAGAATCCCATCATCACTGCTCAGTCCTGTGCTTTTAACTGAATTGAAACTTAGCTGTGCTTCGGTTTCATCATCAAGAATATGAATATCCACACCAATCTTTTCTTTTATAAAATCAATTATCTCATAAGTATTTGAAATATTTCTCAAACTGGCTGTTGCAAAGAAATATCTTCTGGCAACATTCAATAAATTCATAATTTTATTAAATTTATTTAATATTAATTATGAATTTAATATTATAAAACTAATTGCTCCGATAGGAATATCTTTTTATACATTACAAGCCTTATCATATTTATTTGATTGTTATAATGGCAAAATTAATGCTGATAAAAACTTTTTTAGAGTGGCTTTATTTATGTCGTTTTTTCCAAGTATAATGGAAGGACCTATTACAAGATTTAATGATACTGCTGAAGATTTATATAAGGGTGAAAAAATAACTTATGATAGCTTATGTTTTGGTTTACAAAGAATTTTATGGGGTTTATTTAAGAAGATGATTATTGCTGATAGATTAAATATTTTAGTTAAAACGGTATTTAGTAATTATGTAGATTTATCAGGTCCAGTTATTTTCTTTGGGGCCATTTCTTATACCATTATGCTTTATATGGACTTTTCAGGAGCCATGGATGTTGTTTTAGGTATCGGGGATATTTTTAAAGTAAGAGTTCCTGAAAACTTTAAACAACCATTCTTTAGTAAAAATGTATCTGAGTTTTGGACACGTTGGCATATTAGTTTAGGTACATGGTTTAGAGATTATATTTATTATCCAGTGTCTTTATCAAAACCAATGAAAAGCTTAACATTAAAATTTAAAAAATATGTTGGTAATCACTATGGTCCTTTACTTAGTGGAACAATTGCTCTTTTAGTAGTGTGGCTTTTAAATGGCCTATGGCATGGGGCAGGATGGACATATATTTTATTTGGGTTATATCATTTTGTTATGATTAGTATTGGTAATATTACAAGAAATAGTTTTAATAAATTATATGTTAAATTAAATATTTCTAAATCTAAAATACTAAAAGTACTTCAAATATTAAAAACAACTTTTATAGTAATTATTGGAGAATTAATATTTAATTCAAGTAGTGTTAAACAATCTATTTATATGATTAAGAAAATATTTACTAATTTTAGTTTTAAATTAAATGAATTTACATCTTTAGGTTTAGATTTACCAGATTATTTTATCTTAACTATTTCTTTATTAGTAGTATTTATAGTTAGTATTAAACATGAAAAGAATATTTGTTTAAGAGAAAATTTATCTAAGAAAAATATAGTTGTTAGATGGATTATTTTATACATATTAATTTTTTCAATTCTTATTTTTGGGGCTTTTGGTCCTGGATATGAACCGGTTGACCCAATGTATGCAGACTTTTAAGGAGGCAATATGAAAAATTTTTTTAAAAGTATTATTTTTATAGCAATATTTATTTTCCTTTATTATGGATTTTCATACGCTTTACTTCCTCATGAAAATATTAAAGATTTTGGTTTAATAAAAACAGCTGAGTATCCCGTTTTAGGGGAGAAAAAAAATTCTGTTGATGCTATCATCATCGGAGACTCCCTAGTTTATTCATCAGTTATTCCGATGGAAATCTATAAAGATTTTGGATATACTGTTTTTGATTGTGCTGAGGCAGCTTTTATCTTACCAGATGCTTATGAATATTATAAAATAGCTTTAGAAAGCCAACATCCAAAAGTAGTAATGCTCGGTGGTAATATGTTTTTTAGAAATACTAGAAAAAGAAAATGGTATATTAAATATGAAAGAGCTTTAAAAAAAGTAATGCCTCTTTTAAACTATCATAATAATTGGAAAAATATTTTATTTAATGATTATGGTTTAGTAAGTATTCAAAAAGGTTATAAATTAAATAAAACTATTAAACCTGGAAAATATATTGATTATATGAAAGAAAATGATAAAGAATATGTCATGATTAAAGATAATTATGAATATTTAAAAATGTTTATAGATTTAGCTAAAAGCTATAATGCAAAAGTTTACGTTATTGGTTTTCCTTCTCAAAATTCATGGAATTATCAAAGAGATAAAAAGTTTAATGAATTAGGTAATGAGTTAGGTTTTGAATTTATTAATTTAAATAAATATGATTTAAATATTAATTGGGAGATTGATACTAAAGATAAAGGGGAACACTTAAATTACTATGGAGCTAAAAAAGCATCTTTAGTTATTGGTAATATATTAAAGGATACTAATTTGCTTGTAGACCACAGAAATGATAAAGAATATAAAATGTGGAATGTAGCATTAGAAAGATATCTTGAGGAGGTTGAAAAAATTGGCTAAATGGAAAGGGTATTCGTTAAATTTATGTAATGTAACATATTTTAAAAAAGAAGAAAATGAGTTTGTAGAAACAATTCTTGAAGCATTTACACTTTATTTAGATAGATATAAACAAAAAGATGGAGTTAGTAAATGTATTGATATTGTAACAGGAAGAGTATTTTACTTAAAAGAAGATGATACTATAATTACTATTTTACCTAGTGGTATTACAGTAGATAAAAGGTTTTTAATGCCATGTCCAACCCTCATAAAAGAAGGGGTTTCTATACTAGATGATAAAGAAAAAGAAAGTGCTTATACTAAAGTATCTGAAGATGTAATTCTAAATACATACTTTTGCAAAAAAATAAAAGAAATATATAACTTAGAAAAAATACCAGTATCTTTTCTAAAAGAAGAAAATAGTGTTAAAAAAGTGAGAAAAATGTAAAAAATATTGACTAACTAAGACAATTTAAGTATACTTAAATTGTACATAATATGAAAGGGTGTAGTGTATATGGATAAAAAAACAAGATTAATAATTATTGGGGTCTTATCAATTATTATAGTTATTTTGTTATCTTTAGGGTTAACAAAAGCCTTTATGAAACCAGTTGAACAAGGCGGTAATTTAACAGAAATTAGCTTAGATAGTTGTGCTAAAATAAAACTAACTGGAACAAGTTCTATTAATTTATCTAGTTCATATCCAATGAGTAGAAATAGAGGTTTACAAACTACACCATATAGTTTAACAGTGACTTCTTACTGTGACTCATATGTAGGTTTTAACCTTTATATTGCAACCCTTAATACAAATACATTAACAGATGAAAATATTCATTATATTTTAACAGAAAAAAATTCAAAAAACGCTGTAGTAGAAGGCATTCTATCTAGTGCAACAGATGGTTCTTCAGACTTTAGCGACACAGATAAAACAGAACTTAACACAGGATTAAAAGGAACTTATGGTAGTATTTATAAAATACATAATACAACAGTTGCTTTAAAAGGTAATAAACAATATGACTTATATCTATTTGTTGATGAGTCATCAACAAATACATCAATGAAAAAAACATTTAAAGCAGGTGTTGCTGTAAAAGCTTATGATAGAGAAAAAGACCAAACACTAGCTGAATATGTTATATCACAATATACAGGAACACAAGGAGAAAATGGTATTTATTATCATAACTCAGCTTTAACCAATGGAGCAGGTGATAACAGCTATAGGTATGCAGGAGCAAGTGATAGTGTAAATAATTATATATGCTTAGGTTCAGATGAAGCAACTTGTCCAGATGCAAACTTGTTTAGAATAATAGGAGTATTTGGAGACAAAACAAAAGTAATAAGAGCAAAATCAGTTGGTAATCAAAAATGGCATACATCAGAGTCAAATACATGGTCAACATCAAGTTTAAATACATATTTAAATGGAGAATATTTAACAAGTTTAGGGACATTAGCAGATAAAATAGCAACAACGACATGGAAAGTTGGAGGCGGAAGTACTACATACTTATATGATGTACCAAAAACAGCATATCAATATGAAGTAGGAAGTAGTGCATCAACAACTACATATGATGCAAAAATAGGATTAATGTATGTAAGCGATTATGGATTTGCAGCAGACCAAAGTGGATGGACAACAAAATTAAGTTCTTATAATAGTAATAAATCAAAAAATTGGTTAAATACAGGTAGGTATATAGAATGGACTCTTTCGCGCAATTCCGACAATACGAGTAATGCGTTCGGTGTGAATAGCACTGGCTATGTCGACAACTACAATGTGACTAAGAGCTATGTTGTTCGCCCGTCCTTTAATCTTGAGTCTTCGGTAAAATATGTATCAGGGTCAGGAAGTATGAGTGACCCTGTGCGAGTAAACTAAGTTAGGACATATTGTTTGTCTAGCTACTAGGTGCTAGGCAAACGGGGTAAAAAATTATGCAGTGGCAAGAAGGACAGCAGTAAATTATGCTAGAAAAATGTCTGTCGCGGCTCGCGGGAAAGTGCGAGGCGGGGTAGCCGGTGGCAAAAGTTATCAACATTGGCATTTTCATTTGCAAAACTAGTGATTTACCCCTTGACTTATGTAAATATAGTGTATTATAATTAAGTCACTTGGAAAGACCGAGAATGGGACAAGTGTAAAAATTGGATTATAAAGAGAGTCTTTTAGATGGTGCGAGAAAGATATTTGAAGATTTTTATATATCACCCAGGAGTTGAGTAATTGAAAATTTAGTAAATTACTACGTTAATCGCGTTAAGATAATTAAGTAAATAATAAGGATGGTACCGTGCATATGCACTCCTTTGGTACCATCCTTTTTTAATTGAAGGAAGGAAGAAAGAAAATGGAAAGATTTAAAAGTTTAAGTAAAGATGCTGTTGATGTAACAGAAAGTAGAATACTTGAAAAATGGAAAAGCGAAGATATATTAAATAAATGTATTGAAAACAGAGAAAATGCCCCATATTTCGTATTCTATGATGGACCAGCTACAGCAAATGGACATCCTGGCTTACATCATATGGTTGCAAAGTTTTTAAAAGATACAATTTGTAAATATAAAACAATGCAAGGATACAAAGTATTACGTAAAGTAGGTTGGGATACACATGGATTACCTGTTGAATTACAAGTAGAAAAGGAATTAGGTTTCTCAGGTAAAAAAGATATTGAAAAATATGGTATCAAAGAATTTAATCAAAAATGTCGTGAAAGTGTTTGGAAAAATGAAAAATCATTTACAGACCTTACTGAAAAAATGGGACAATTTATTGATATTAAACATCCATATGTAACATATGATAATAATTATATTGAAACAGAATGGTGGATTTTAAAAAAATTCTTTGAAGAAGGCTTATTTTATGAAGGGGTTAAAATTCTTCCATATTGTCCAAGATGTGGAACAGGACTTGCATCTCATGAAGTAGCACAAGGTTATGAAGAAACTAGCGTTGATACAGTAATTGTACCAATGAAGAAAAAAAATGAAGATGTATACTTCTTAGTTTGGACAACTACACCATGGACATTACTTGCAAATGTAGCATTATGTGTAAATCCAGATTATGATTATTCACTTGTTTTAAGTAAAGGTAATAAGTTTATTTTAGCAACATCTCTAGTAAGTAAAGTTCTAGGGGATGATGTCGAAATACTTGATACATTTAAAGGAAGTACTTTAGAATATACAGAATATGAACAACTAATACCAGAATTATCTGTAAATAAAAAAGGTTTCTTTGTATGTTGTGACTCTTATGTTACTGCCGAAGATGGTACTGGTATAGTTCACTTAGCACCAGCATTCGGAGCAGATGATGCAAGTGTAGGTAGGAAATATAATTTACCATACTTAAATCCCGTTGGTGAAGATGGAAAATATACAGAAGGGCCATGGAAAGGTACTAATGTCTTTGCTGCTGATGAATTAGTAATAAGTTATTTAAAAGAAAATGATAAATTATTTAGAAAGCAAAGAATAGTTCATAACTATCCACATTGTTGGAGATGTCATACACCATTAATTTATTATTCTAAGCCAAGTTATTATCTTGAAGTAACTAAAATTAAAGATAAGATTGTTGCTAATAATAAAACAGTTAATTGGTATCCATCATATGTTGGCGAAAAACGTTTTGGTAATTGGCTAGAAAACCTAAATGACTGGGCAATATCTCGTTCAAGATACTGGGGAACACCACTTCCATATTGGATTTGTTCATGTGGACATACTGAAATGATTGGTTCTCGTAAAGAACTAGTTGAAAAGGCAATCGAAGATATCGATGAGTCTATCGAACTACATAGACCATTTATTGATGATGTACACTTAAAATGTCCAGAATGTGGCAAATCTATGACTAGATGTAAAGATGTAATCGATTGTTGGTTTGATTCAGGGGCTATGCCATTTGCTCAATACCATTATCCATTTGAAAACAATGATTTATTTGAAACACAATTTCCTGCGGACTTTATCTGTGAAGGAATTGACCAAACTCGTGGATGGTTCTATACATTACTAGTTATTTCAACATTTGTAAAAGGTGTAAGTCCATTTAAAAATGTTTTAGTAAATGACTTATTACTAGATGCTCATGGTAAAAAAATGAGTAAAACAATGGGAAATATTGTTGAACCATTTTCAACAATGAAAGAATATGGAGCAGACACAGTTAGATTTTATCTTCCATATGTTTCACCAGTCTGGGTTCCACTTAAGTTTGATATTAATGGTTTAAAAGAAGTTCATTCTAAATTCTTTAACCCACTTAAAAATACATATAATTTCTTCTCAATGTATGCCAATATTGATGATATAAACATTAGTGAATGTAATATTCCATTAGAAAAAAGAGAAGATATTGATAGATGGTTAATAAGTAAATATAATAAATTATTAAAATATGTAACAGAATCATATGATGAATATGATTTAAATAAAGTAGTTAGAGCCCTAACAGACTTTGTATCAGATGATTTATCAAATTGGTATATCAGAAGAAATAGAAACAGATTCTGGGGAAGTACATTAGATGATTCTAAAAAATCAGTATATATAACTACATATGAAGTATTAGTAGGTTTATCAGAAATGATGGCTCCGATTGTACCTTATCTTTCTGAAGAAATGTATACTAATTTAACTGGAAAAGAATCTGTTCATCTAGCAGACTATCCAAAATATGATGAAACAAAAATTGAAGAATTATTAGAAGAAAAGATGGATTTAGTTCGTGAATTAATAAGTATTGGAAGAAACATTCGTGAAGAACAAAAACTAAGAGTTCGTCAACCTCTAAGTGAAATATTAATCGATGGCAAAAATAGTATGGTAATCGGAGAACTTACTGAACTTATTAAAGAAGAATTAAATGTTAAGAAGGTTACATATGTAAAAGATACATCTGAATATATGAACTTTACTGTTAAACCAAACTTTAGAAATGTTGGTAAAGTATTTGGAAGCAACTTAAAAGAATTCCAAGATAAGTTACTAGAATTATCTCTAAGTGATATTAAAAAACTTCAAAATAATGAATCTATAAAAATGACAGTAGCGGGTAGAGAACATGACATCTATAGTGACATGGTTGATATTAGAATAAATGCTAAAGAAGGCTTTGATGTAGGAATGGAAAACAATAACTTTGTTATTTTAAATGCTAGATTAACTGATGATTTAATCAATGAAGGTATTGCTCGTGAAATTGTATCTAAAGTTCAAACAATGAGAAAAAATAATAATTATGAACTAACAGATAGAATAAGTGTAACTTATAACGCTAGTGATAAAGTTAAAACTGCTATTGAAGAGTTCAGTGATTATATTAAGAAAGAAACATTAGCAACTAAATTAGAATTTAATGAAAATGCCAATGAAGAATTCTTTATTGATAATGAAAGAGTATTAATAGCTGTTTCTAAAAATTAATGATAAAAATCTCACAAATGTGGGATTTTTTTTGACAAAAGCAATTAATTTTGCTATTATTTAGGCATCGGGGGAAAATATGAATAAAGATTATTTTAGTTTAGTTGATGATTTAAGAGAAAAAATATATATAGCTTTAAAAAGTATTGGCATAAATCCTTTAGGAAGAACTATGTCTTTTAAAAAGGTTAAGAATAAAAGTGTTTTATCCTTAAATATAAGTGAAAGGAATAATGAAAGAAAATCAATTGTTTTTACTTTTGTGGTGAGTGATGGATTTTTCAAAATGAATATAAAATCTAATCAAAGTTTAAAAAATATAACTATAAATTTAGTGCCTTTAATTGAAGATAATGTCAGAAATTTCTTTATAGAAGTAGAAAATTTAAATAAAGAAAGTCTTGTGTTTTATGGACCAATTAGAATGACTGTAAAAAAAGATATGAAAAGAACAAGAAATATTCTTCCTCTTTATAGAAAATAACTTTGCTATTTTAAAAAAATAATGTTAAAATGTTTATGGGTCCTTGTAGCTCAGTTGGATAGAGCATATGCCTCCGACGCATAGGGTCATGAGTTCAATTCTCATCAAGGACACCAGATTGTATTAAACCTCGTTAAAGCGGGGTTTTAACTATATAAGGAGGAGAATTTATGGATGCAGAAAAATTATGGAATGAATTTAAAAATAAAAATAGTATAGATGGTGATAATTATTCTATCTGGGCTTTCGGTGATAATCCAGATTTACTTTTAAAACTGGTAAAAACAGGTGAGAAAACTGCAACATCATCATTATATAAGTTGTACAATAGTGATGAAGAATTATCTAAAGCAGGAGAATACAACATTATTTTAAATAGTAAAGGGGAAGCGGAATGCATAACGAAAACAACAAAAGTGTATCTAACTAAGTTTAGTGATATAACAGATGCTCATGCTTATAAAGAGGGTGAAGGTGATAAATCACTATCTTATTGGAAAAACATTCATGAACGTTTCTTTAATGAATGTTTAACTTCTTACAATGAAAAAATAACTTCAGATGATTTAATTGTTTGTGAAGAATTTGAACTAGTTTATAAAGTGGATTAAAAATCGAAAAAAATATAAAATTATTAAAAAAATTCTATTTTTGAAAGACAATAGAAAATCAAAATATTCCATTTAAATATCAAAAAATATACAAAATTATAGCCATATTTTAAGTTTTTACTAAGTTCGGAAAAATTGCTAAAAGTTGGCAACAAATACTTGCATAAGTTAAACTTATATGTTATGATGTATATAGCAACAAGAATGCGCTTGCCAAAGTCGTTTTCTTTCTTGTTGCTTTTTCTTTTAATTTAGGCTTAATTTTCTTTTCATTTTATGATATAATTTTTAAAGAAAAGGAATGATTATATGTTTGATTTATTAATACCTGATATATATGACCAAAGTATTTATACTATAAATTACAAAAAATTAAAGAAAAATGGCATTAAATGTTTATTATTTGATTTAGATAATACGATTGCTCCCTATAAAGTAAATGTTCCAGACCAAAAGGTGAAAGAATTATTTGCACGCCTTGAAGAAGATTTTAAAGTAATAATTGTATCTAACAGTGGTAAAAATAGACTTCGCCCATTTAAAGAAAAACTAAATGTTGATGTTGCTTTTAGTAGCAGAAAACCATTTAAAAAGAAATATAAAAAGATACTTACTTTATACAAATTTAAGATTGATGAAGTAGCATGTATCGGTGACCAATTATTTACAGATATTCTCGGAGCTAACAGAATGGGATTTACTAGTATCTTAGTTAATCGTGTTGCTAAAAATGAAATATTACCGACTAGAATAAATCGTTTTTTTGAAAAAATAGTTTTAAAAAGATTAGCTAAGAAAAACATCTTAAAAAGTGGTGAGTACTATGACTAAATGTATTGGTTGTGGAATTACTCTTCAAGATAAAAACAAAGATGCTGTTGGGTATACTCCCGATATTAAAAATAAGTTATGTGAAAGATGTTTTAAATTAAAAAACTATAACATCCTAACCAACAAAGGGGTATCTATTGATAATGATGCTTTGATTGAAAAAATAAATAAACTTAAATGTTATGTATTGTTTTTAATAGATTTTATTAATTTAGATAAAGAAGTAATAGAGGCTTATAAAAAAATAAAATGTCAAAAGGTATTAGCGTTAACAAAATCAGATATTATTCCTAAAAATATAAAATATCAAAAATTAATTAAAAATATTAAAGATGTTTATGAAATAAAAGAAGATATAATAATTTGCAGTAGTAAAACTAAATTAAATATGAATATTATAAAAAATATTTGTTTATTAAATAAAAAGGTCTGTATGGTTGGGTTTACTAATGCCGGAAAAAGTAGCTTAATAAATGCCCTAACTGGAAGTAGTATAACGGTAAGTAAAAGAGAAAATACTACTCAAGAGATAATGAAGATTGAATATTTAGATACAGCTATTTATGATGCTCCAGGTTTTATGAGTAAAATAAATCGTGAAAATATTCCTAAAAGTATTATAAAACCAATTACATATCAATTTCCAAGTAAGCATTATTTAATGATTAATGATGTAAAATTAAATATTTTAGAAGATACTAATTTTACTATTTATGTTGGTAGTGATGCTAAAATAGAAAGAAGAAAAGAACAAGAAAATGTTTCTTGCAATATAATTGTAGAAAGTAATAGTGATGTTATTATAAAAGGTCTTATGTTTATAAACTTTAAGAAAACTAGTGTAATTAATTTAAATACTAAAGATTATGAAATAAGGGCTTCGATAGTAGGTGATTACAATGACTAAGATACGAGTAATGAGTGAAAATCTTGCTAATAAAATAGCAGCTGGTGAAGTAGTAGAAAAATGTGCATCAGTTTTAAAAGAATTAGTTGAAAATGCTATTGATGCTGAAAGCACAAATATCAAAGTTATTCTAAAAGATGGGGGATTAAAAGAAATATCTGTTATAGATAATGGAATAGGTATGGATAAAGAAGATGCAACACTTGCTTTTTATAGACATGCCACAAGTAAAATATATAAAGATGATGACTTATATTTTATTGAAACTTTAGGGTTTAGAGGTGAAGCTTTAGCTAGTATTGCCAGTGTTTCTGAAGTTGAGTTAATTACTTGTAATGGAACAAGTAGTACTCATGTCCATATAAAAGGAGGAGAAACCCTAAGTATCGGGGATGGAATGGTGCGAAAAGGAACTGAAATCCATGTAACCAATCTTTTTTACAATACTCCCGCACGTCTTAAATATTTAAAAAGTGAAGTAACGGAACTAAATAATTGTACAGCTTTTATAGAAAAGCTAGCATTATCTAAACCTAATATTGCTTTTAGTTTAAGTAACAATGACCGTGTGATTGTAAAAACTAGTGGAAGTAATAATTTACTTAAAACAATTCATGAAATATATGGTCTTAATGTCTCAAGCAACATGTTAGAGTTAAAATGCGCATCTGATGATTTTGTAGTTTCAGGATTTGTTTCTAAACCAAGTATATTAAAGAAAAATAGAAATCATTTTAATACTTTTGTAAATGGTAGAATTATTAAAAATATTGAAATAAATAGAGCTATAAATAATGCTTATAACACATATAAACATGAAGGTTTTTATCCAATTGTAGTTATAAATATTGAAACAGACCCAACTTTAGTTGATGTAAATATTCATCCTACCAAACAAGATATTAAAATGAGTAAGATGGATATTTTAACAGATTTAATTTATCAAAATATTAAAAAAGTTTTATATAATAATTTACTTATACCAGATGCCATAATGGATGAAGAAAAAAACAATATTAAAGATAATTTTATTGATATAAGAATTCCTGATACTTCTAGTGATACTGCTGTTGCCACTCAAGTTGATGCTCCCGAGATCATTCAAACATCTCTAGATATTGGTAGTGATAATACTGAGATTATAAAAAATGAAGAATTTAAAAGTTTAAAACTTTATCCAGTTGGTCAAGTACATGGTACTTATATAATTGCTGAAAATGAAGATGGAATGTTTATTTTAGACCAACATGCTGCCCATGAAAGAGTAAATTATGAAATGATTACGAAAAAGTTTCAAGAAGAAAGTGTTAGTGTTACAGACATGATTGTGCCAATGAAATTTGAACTTTCAACCAGTGATTTTATGGCTTTCATGGATAGAAAAGAAGTATTAGAAAGTCTTGGTTTTAAAATTGAAGAGTTCGGTATAAATACAGTACTTATAAAAAGTCATCCCACATGGTTAAAAAGTAACTATGAAGGAGATAATTTAAAATATATTATTGATTTAGTAATAGATTCTAGTAAAAACTTTAACAAAGATAAATTTTTAGATAGCTTAGCAAAAATGGTCAGTTGTAAAATGAGCGTTAAAGCCAACGAACACTTAAGTATGATGGAAATAGAAAAACTACTTAATGATTTAGTAAAATGTGATAACCCATATAATTGTTGTCATGGCAGACCATCAATTATGAAATTTAGTAATTATGAATTAGAAAAAATGTTTAGGAGGGTATTATAATGTTACCAGAAAAGAAAAAAAGACTTATAATTGCAGGTATTACTTTAGTATTAATAATTATTACAGTATTTTTATTAGGAAAATTATCTAGCTACATAAAAAGTAAGAATGATAATAATGTAACTAAAGAAAGAAGAAATGATGATTATCCAGATAAGTATGATTATTATGGCATTTTAAAAGATGAAGATGGTATTTATAAAATATATGGTATCGGTGAAACTGAAGAATATTTAAATGTTAGAACTTTTTATAATATTCAAGATTATATAACAAAAGATAACAAATTAGTATTATTTTCTGATGCTACTAATGAACTTAGATATGATAGTAAAAAAGATGAATTTTACTTTTATGAATTAGATAGCAGTTATAGTAATAAAGAAATTTACTCTTTAAGTGATAACTACATAATAATAAATGCTTTAAATAAAGTAAGTTATAAAAAGTTTAATGAAGAAGAAACTGTTTTAATAACGGATGAATTAAAAAATGAAAATGTCTTAGTTCGTGATAATAAGGTATATTATTTAAAAAATGATGGCATTTATGAATATAATTTAGATACTAAAGAAAATAAATGTATTATAAATGGTGAAGGTGATATAAGTATAATAAATGTCTTAGGGGATTACATTTATATAAATAAAGATGGGGAAGAACTCATCTATAAAATAAGTAGTGCTTTAAAAATAGTTTTAAGTAATTATATTAAAGAAGAATATAGTATTGTTAATTTAACAGATGCTGGAGTAGTTATAAAACAAGATGGACAACTTAAAATATTTTCATTTATAACAAATAAAATACTTAATGATACCTTTGATTTAGAAGGATATAATAATACATATTCATTATATTTAGGAAATGATTTATATTACATGAATTTAGAGTTAAATAATAATAAAAAACATATTATAATAGATATGTCTTCGAAAAAGATAATTAAAGAATTTAAAGAAAATTATCTTTATATATGGAGGAATGTATGAAAATTAATTTAAATTTATTACCAGTTAAGATAAATGAAGAATTTGTAATACCTGAAAATTTTTATAAAAATACAAGTATAAAAAAATTAGATAAAGTAAAAGTTGATGGTATTATTAAATATAATGCTGCGGATGAAATAGCAATAATTTTAGATGTAAAAGGTAATATGTTTTTAACTGATGCTATAACAAATGAGCAAGTTAAATATCCATTTTCTATCCAAATTGATGAAATTTTAGAAGAAAATGACGAAAATTATGCAAAATATTTTGAAAAAAATCAAAATATACTTGATATAATTGAATTTTTATGGGAAAATATTGTATTGGAAGTTCCTATTAGTTATACAAATGCCTCTGGGACACATTTAAGTGGCCAAGGTTGGGAATTAAATAGTAAAAATGAAGATGATGGGCTTGATCCAAGATTCGAAAAATTAAACGAATTATTTAAAGGTGGTGAATAAAAATGGCAGTTCCTTTTAGAAGAACAAGTAAAACAAAAAAAAGAATGCGTAGAACTCATTTAAAAAAAGAAGTTGGAGCATTAACTAAATGTGAAAAATGTGGTGCAACATTAAGACCTCATAGAGCATGTACTAAATGTGGAAATTACAATGGTAAAACTGTAATTAACGTTGCAAAAGAAGAAGAATAAGAAAACTAATGTAAGTGGAGTATCACTTGCGTTTTTTTCTTGCAATTTATCCAATTTTGTGATAATCTAATAGTAGAAGGGAAAATGAATTATGACAGAAGAAGAATTAAAAAATATTGAACAAACCACAACATTACTTGTTGAAAATGGTTTGGTAATTAAAAATACTGATAATTTCATTCGTGAAATAGGAAACACTAATTTAAACGATATTATAAATAAATTAAATGCTTTAGAAAAAACAGCCAATGAAGGTGTAAACATCAGTGCTTTTGTTGAAGATGTAACTAAAAGTTTAAATAGTATTGAAGAATTAGTAAATAATGATTCTTATTTTAGAAGTAGTATCGGTGCTAATGATTTCCAAAATCTTCTTACAAATATGAGAGGTAAATTTACTTTGTCTCAAAACATGTTAAAAGCTGAAGAAGTTTTGAATGGAAGAAAAGAAAATCTAAAAGATGTAGAAAGAAGAATATTAGAACTTAAGAGAAATGATAGTTTAGATGATGTAACAAGAACTAGTGAAACTATTAAATTATCTTACGCTCTAAATCATGCTAAAAAAGCTAAGAGTGAAGCAGAAGAATTTTATAAAGAACAAAAAGCCTTATATGATGAATCTTTAAAAACATTTGATGTTGTTACTTACAAAAATGATTTACTAAGTGCTATAAATGCAATTGATACTTCATATCGTAAGTTATCATTAGAACCAAGTGCTATGGAAAAATTAGCTAAAGTTATTAGAGATACTAGAGATAAAATTGTTGTATTTGGTTTTGAAGCTCAAAAGAGCCAAAAAGAATTTGCTGAACTTTGTAAAAGATATGGTTTAGAAAAAACTAATGCTAAAATAGAAATTAAAGAAGAAGTAGTAGAAAATACTTTAGAACCAGTTGAAACTACAGAACCTGTAGAACCAATTGAAAATAAGGAAGAAAAAGTAGTTTCAGAAGTAACTGAACCAGTAAAAGAAGAAACAAACGAAATTAAAAATTATGAAGAATTAGCATATGAAGTTAAAAGATTAAATCCACATATTGAAATTTCTACAGATGAAAGACAGTCATCAGATGGAAGTGTTCATTTAGATCATATTATATATGATGGTGAAAGTAAATTAGTTTTACCTCATGGATTTAGTTATGATAAAGTAATTGGAATAAATAATAAAGTTGATGATAAAACTCCATATATTTGTCTTCCAGTTGAAGTTAAGAAAAAAGTTGAAACTAAAGAAGCGCCAGCTGCTGAACCAATCGTTGAACAAGTTGCAGAAACTACAGAACCAGTAAAAGAAAAAACTAGTTCTAGAAAAGTAGAACCTGGCAAGAAATATAGAGTTAAAAAAGTACGTCGTGCTGTTGTTGCACCATATGTTAAATCTGTTTTATGCTTTGGAGCTTTAGGAAGCGTTTTAGCTATTTGTGCTGGAGCAGGACTTGCACCAATATTACCAGTTACAGCAATCGCTGCTGGAATTGGAGCTATAGGTCAAGCTATTTATAACAAAATGGCTAAGGATGGAATAGTTGATAAAGAAAGTGAACCGGAAAGAACAAATGATGAAAACTTTGAAGAGGATGTCTGGGGACTTGCAGCAATTGATGCTCTTGTTTTAAAATCTAAAAAAATGTTTGAAAGCTTAAAACTAGCTCGTGAAAGAAAGAAAAGCGAACCAAAAGAAGAAAAACCAAATTTAATGGATAACTTCAAAAAATTATTCAATAAAAATGTTGATGAAGAAATCGAAGGTTTAGATATGGAACCTGAAAATAAAGATGAAAAATCTGAAGACCATTATATGTATGAAGGTGAAGAATATATTTTAAACCCAGAAGAAAGCAAGGGAGGAAGATAATATGACAGTTGATAGTGTGATTACTCTTGATAATGATGTAAATTGTTTATTACTTGAAAAAGTAACTCATGAAAATGAAAACTACTTTTTATCAGTAGTACTTAATGAAGATGAAGAACCAAGTGATGAATATGTAATTTTTAAAGAAATAATTGAAGATAATGAAAACTATGTTGAAGCTGTTGCAGATGCCAACCTTCAAGCTGAACTTATCAAATTATTTACAAATGAAGTAGGTAAACTAGTTGAAAGCCTACCAGATGAATTTTAGTCATAATTAGAAAAGAAACTGAAAATGTTTCTTTTTTTCTGCATAATTTTATAGTATAATATAAATAAGAAAGGAAGTTTATATGAATTGGATATTTTGGCTTATTTTAGTGATTGTCTTAAGCTTTGTGGAAATTGCAACCGTTAATTTAGTTTCAATTTGGTTTGTAGCAAGTGGAATAGTTGCTATGATTTTATCTTTCTTTATTGAAGATACAGCAATTATTACAACGATATTTATTTTATTAGGAATGCTATTACTTGTTATATCAAGACCAATTGTAAATAAATTAAGAAGTAAAGATAATGAAAAAACAAATTTAGACCGTATTATTGGTGAGGATGCCATTGTAACTGAAGAAATCACTAAAAATGAAGTTGGTGAAGTAAAAGTAGATGGCAAAAGATGGAGTGCTATATCAAAAGATATATGTGCCAAAGGAGATACTGTAAAAATTTTAAAAATTGATGGCGTTAAGTTAATTGTAAAAAAGGAGAGTGAATAATTATGCCAGAAATTCTAATTGCAATATTAGTAGTTATTATAATCATCATTATACCTAATATTAAGATTGTACCTCAATCAAAATGTTATGTAATTGAAAGACTTGGGTCATATCATACAACATGGCAACATGGACCACATTTTAAAATACCTTTTATAGATTCAATATCTAACAAGGTTACATTAAAAGAAATAGTTAAAGACTTTGCCCCACAACCAGTTATAACTAAAGATAATGTTACAATGCAAATTGATACTGTTGTGTATTTTCAAATAACTGATGCAAAACTTTATACTTATGGAGTTGATTATCCAGTCAGTGCTATTGAGTCATTAACAGCAACTACACTTAGAAATATCATCGGAGAACTAGAACTTGACCAAACTCTTACAAGTAGGGATATTATTAATACAAAAATGAGAGCAATCTTAGATGAAGCAACAGACCCATGGGGTATAAAGGTAAATAGAGTAGAAGTTAAAAATATTTTACCACCTAGAGATATTCAAGAAGCAATGGAAAAACAAATGCGTGCTGAACGTGAAAGAAGAGAAAAAATTCTTCAAGCTGAGGGTGAAAAGAAATCAAGTATCTTAATTGCTGAAGGTGAAAAAGAAAGTGCAATTCTAAGAGCAGAAGCCCAAATGATGAGCCAAATTAAAGTAGCTGAAGGTAAAGCTGAAGCAATGATTAAAATCAAAGAAGCTGAAGCAAAAGGTATTAAACTTCTAAAAGATGCTGGAGCAGATGAAGCTGTGATTCGTTTAAAATCATTTGAAGCATTAGAAAATGTTGCAAATGGTAAGTCAACAAAAATAATTGTTCCTGCAGAACTTCAAGGCGTTGCTACATTTGGAACAACTCTAAAAGAAGTAATAAAGGAAGATAAAAAGAAATAACAAAAAGCAATATGGCAAATCGCTATATTGCTTTTAAAGTAAACATGAAAAACGCATCTCTAAATCAACGGGACTGATTTAGATGCACCAAATATATTAGCAAATTTTCTTTGCTATATTTATATTATCATATTCAAAATAAAATTACAAGTTGTATTTATCCAATAAATAAGTTAGATTTATGTAAAATCATTGCTATTTATAAATTAATATGGTAGAATAAATCTTATGGAATATCCAGTTGATTGGATGCTACCTTTCTTTTCGGAAAAGATAAGGAAGGTGATGTAAATGAATGTAAAAGATATTTTTATCTTGATGCAATTCTGCATTATAATCTTTTTATTAATTATAATTTTTATAATTGTAAAATGAAAAAGCATCTAAATCAACGAGGTTGATTTAAATGCAAAACCAATTTATTGGTAGCATCCAATCTCGCGAAGCTGGATGTTCCATTTTTAATTTATGCAAATTTCTTTTGCTATATACATATTACCACAAATTTCAGGTGTTGTCAAAAAATTTTTTTGCGCATAGTTCCAAATTTTAATGTAAAAAAATGTAAATCATCGAAAAAAATTTTTAAAAGTGAATATTTAATATTTACTTTTTTTGTGTCTTTTGGTAGTATATATGTAGGACAGTGGTAAACTGTGGGAGAAAGTGGGGGATAATATGTTGCTGGGTGAATTTCATCATAACATTGATGATAAAGGCCGACTTGTTATTCCAACGAAGTTTAGGGAAGACTTAGGTCAAGAATTTATTCTTACCCGAGGCATTGAAAAATGCTTATATGTCTACTCAAAAACGGAATGGGAAAAGCTAGTAGGTAAACTAAATACTCTACCTTTCACTAAAAAAGTAACCCGGACTTTCACACGCTTCTTCTATTCGGGGGCTACTGCCTGCGAGTTCGACAAAAGTGGTCGAATGAGTATTACCTCCCCATTGGTTAGCTACGCCGGTTTAGATAAAGAATGTATTATAATCGGCGTTAATGACCATTTGGAAATCTGGGATAGTAAAGCATTCGAAGAATTTATGAACGACAACAGCGATATTATTGAAGATATTGCAGAAAATTTATTTGATGGTGATAAAAATGCATTATAGTGTACTAAAAAATGAATTGCTTGAAAATCTAGATATCAAAGATGGAGGAATATACATAGATGGCACAATTGGTTATGCCGGAGATTCCAAAGAAATATTAAAAAAAATACCAAATGGAGCCCTTTATGGTTTTGATACTGATAAAAAAGCGGTAGAGTATTCCACAAAAACCCTAAAAGAAATCGGCGATAATTTCAAAATATTTAATACTAATTTTGTTAATATGAAAGAAGTATTAGATGAAGAAAACATTACTAGTGTAGATGGAATTATATTTGACTTAGGTTTTTCATCTCCTCAAATAGATGATGAGACAAGAGGATTTTCTTTTATGCACGATGGTCCCTTAGATATGAGAATGTCTAGTGAAGGGAAAAGTGCTAAAGACATCATTGATACTTATAGTGAAAATGAATTAGCAGAAATTTTCTTTAAATCTGGTGAAGAAAAACTAAGTAAAGTAATAGCTAAGAAAATTAAAAGTAAAAACGAAAGTATCAAAACAACATTAGAACTTGTTGAAGTAATAAAAGAAGCCACCGGAGCTAACTACTTTTACAAACAACATCCTGAAAGAAAAATATTCCAAGCATTAAGAATTGAAGTAAATGAAGAATTAACAGTTTTAGAAAAAGTTCTTCCTGATGCTATAAAAAGACTAAAAGTTGGAGGAAGGATGTGTGTTATAACATTTCATTCTTTAGAAGATAGAATTGTTAAAAATGTTTTTAAAAAATATAGTGATATTGACCCCCTTGTTAAAGGTTTAAAAGAAATACCTGATGCGTATAAGCCTTTAATAAAGTTAGTAAATAAAAAGCCAATACTTCCAAGCAAAAAAGAATTAGAAGAAAATTCAAGAAGTAGAAGTGCTAAATTAAGAGTAATTGAAAGGATTTGATTATAATGAAAAAAAAGAGTAAAAAGGTTAAATTATTAAAAGGAGAAAAAGCAATGTATGTATTGTTACTTTTCTTACTAATAACAATACCAGTATTTAATGTTTTTACATCTTCAATGTTATCTGAAACAAATAATGAAGTTGAAAAAATAACTAAAAATATTGAACGCCAAGAACTTACTAATCAAGGACTTTCAATGCAAATCGATGAACTTGCAAGTTTAGAAAACATTCAAACTATTGCAGAAAATCATGGTTTGTCGTATAATAATAGTAATATTAAAACAGTTGGAGAATAAGGAGATAGTAATATGAAAAAAAGAGCAACAGTTAAGATATCAAAATTTATTATTTTAATTGTTGTTCTTTTATTTGTGGCTATAATTGCTAAACTTTCTTATGTTGTATTAAGTAATAAAGTTGATGGTATTAATTTACAAGAAAAAGCTGCAAGTATAGCTACAGTAAAAAAGACATTATATGCCGACCGAGGAAGTATTTATGATGTAAATGGTGAAGAACTTGCAAGTACTATTAATTCTTACACTGTTATAGCTTATATAAATTCTAATAAAACAAATGTCACAGATAAAGAAATGACTGCAGAAGCTTTATCACCAATTTTAAATATGAGTAAAGAAAAGCTAATGGAATTATTAAGTAAAGATCTTTATCAAGTAGAACTAAGACCTGGAGGTTATGGTATTTCTGAAGTAATAAAAGCTAAAATAGAAAAACTAGAGTTACCAGGAATAGATTTTATAAAAAATTCTAAAAAAAGATATTATAATAAATCAACATTTGCATCTTATTTAATTGGTTATGCTAAAACTTTAGATGATGGTAAAATTTCTGGAGAATTAGGTATTGAAGGATATTATGATGATATTTTATCGGGAACTAATGGTTATACTAAATATTTAAAATATACTTCAAGTAATTATAAAATTCCCAATACAAATGAAGATACAAAAAAAGCTAAGAATGGATCAGATATTTATCTAACTATTGATAGTAGTATTCAACTTATAGCTGAAAAAGCTGTATCAAGCATGAAGGATAGATTTAACACAGATTGGGCAGTATTTACAGTAATGGATGCCAAAACTGGAGCAATTGTTGCTAGTGCTACAAGTCCAAATTTCAATCCAAATGATACAAATACAATAAAAGAATATATGAACCCCCTTATAAGTTATCAATATGAACCTGGTTCAGTTATGAAAGTATTTTCTTTTGCATCAGCAATTGAAGAAGGAAAATATAATGGTGAAGAAACATTTAAATCTGGTTCTTATACTCTAGATGATGGAACAGTTATCAGAGACTCAGAAAGAAAAGGCTGGGGAACAATTTCATTCGATGAAGGTTTTGCAAGGTCATCAAATGTTGCAGCAACAACACTAGCTTTACGCCTCGGAGTTGATACATTATCAGAATATTACAATAACTTAGGTTTTGGTAAAAAAACAGGAATTGAACTTTCCAATGAAGCCATCGGCGATATTGAAATGGTTTATCAATCAGAACTTGCAACAGCATCTTTTGGCCAAGGGGTAAGTGTTACAGCCATTCAAATGCTTCAAGCCCTAAGTGCCATGACTAATGATGGAACAGTTATAAAACCTTATATAGTTGATAAAATAGTTGATGAAAATGGAACTATTACATATCAAGGAGAAAGACAAGTTGTAAAAAAAGTTTATTCTAATAAAACCGTTTCTAAAATGCATGAAATAATGAAGAAAGTAGTAGAAATAAATAAATATTGGCAAGTAGATAATGTGAGTTTAATGGGTAAAACTGGTACAGCTCAAATAGCATCACCAAAAGGTGGTTACTTAACTGGTACTTATGATTACATCAAATCATTTGCTGGAATATTTCCAACAGATAATCCTAAATACATTGTCTATGTTGCAGGTAAAAAGCCAGAATCATCTCTAGGTTCGTGGGCAAAAGTAATAACAACAGCAGTAGAAGAAATAGCAAGTTATGCTAAACTTACAGAAAGTAAAAGCGATGCAGACTTAACAAAAATCATTAAATTAGATAACTACATAAGCACAAATTTAGAAACTACTCTAGAAGAATTAAAAAACAAAAAGATAAATATTATTACAATTGGTAATGGAAAATATATAATAAATCAATATCCATTAAAAAATAAAACTCTTTTATCTGGAGAGAAGTTATTTATTTTAACAAATGCTACAGAATATAAAATGGAAAACTTAACTGGATGGAGTATCGGTGAAGTAAAAACATACTGTGATATCCTAGGATTAAAACTAGAATATTCTGGATATGGTTATGTAAAAAGTCAAAGTATTGAAGCTGGAGCAGTGCTAGATTTAGAAAACATGATATTAACAGTTGAGTTGGAAAAAACTACATAAAAAGCACCGTTTACACAAAATGCGTTAAAATGGTGCTTTTTTTTTTTTTTCGGTTAAAATGGATATGTAAAATAAAATATCCGTGCGTGATATTGTTAAGGAGATGGATAAAAATGAAGAAAAAGTACGCTATATTTACAGTAATAATATTTATATTACTTGTAACAACTTTTACATATTTTAATACTTTAAAACAAAACAATATTTATAAAGAAAACATTGAAAATAATCAAACAAAAATAACAAAAGGTATTTCTATGAATTTAGAACAAACAGCAGGTGCTGGTGATTATAAAACAGTAACACAGAGTGGATGGCCAACAGAAGGATATAAGTTTAATACAGAATTATCCAGATGCGAAAATGGAAGTGAGCTTAGTTGGGATGATACAAATAAAAAGGTTATTGTATCAGGTAACTTATCAGATAAGTGTTATGTATATTTTGATATATGGATACCTACAATAGCGGATTATTGTACAAGTGGAACGGATTTAGCAACATGTGTTAAAAATTTTGGTGACCAAGGAGTGGATGTTTCAAATATTTATATTCATGACTCTTCGTTAACCAATGGAGCGGGGGACAATAGTTATAGGTTTGCTGGAGGAGATTATAATTTAACAAAAAAGGCAAAAAAAGATGGCCGTAATAGCATTATAGGAGGAAATAATCCTGTAGTTCAGACTTTAGATGTTGATTTAAGCGACTGGGAAGATGTTTATAATTCAACATATTATGTTTATTATGATAATATAAGGTATTTTAATACATTTGCAAAGGCTTTAACTTATGCTATAAATGATGGATATCTTGAGAAAGATAATGTAAAAAATTTTGTGTGCTTTGGTAGCAACGAAAAACCATGTCCATACGATAATTTATATAGAATAATAGGGGTTTTTGATGACAAAGTTAAACTTATAAAATCAACATTTATAACATGTGATATTTTAGGAATAAATAATTGTACTTCGTATGGACAAGTTATTTCTGATAATTGGAGAAATGATTTTGGTTATAGTAATCTTAAATATTATTCTACACTTTGGAGTAGCGGGACAAATACATGGAGTGAAAGTTATATAAATACAGAGTATTTAAATACACGTTTAATAAACAATTTGGGGACCATATGGGCAAATAAAATAGTGACAACAACATGGAAAGTAGGAGGCAATACTGCGGCTAATATAAGGTCAAAAACTCCATCAGAAGCATATACAAATGAAATAACAAGTCCAACAAAAAATACAACATATAGTGCCAAAATAGGATTAATGTATGTATCCGACTATGGTTATTCTGTCCAAAAAAATTACTGGGGAGAAATTTTGTTTAACTATAATGGAATTTCAATTGATGGACCATTACGTCTTTTAAATTGGATGTATATGGGAGCTACTGAATGGACAATTTCCCCAGATACAACTGCTACATATGATGTATTTGCAATATATTATGATGGACGTATTATTAACCAAACAGTTGATGATTTATCTTTTTATTTTAGACCCGTTTTCTTCCTTAATTCATCTGTATCTTATGTCTCAGGAACAGGAACTCAATCTGACCCAATTAGAATTAATTAAACCAAAGTAAAAGGCCTCGATTGAGACCTTTTTAGTTTTTATGTCTTTGCATAAATTGTTCTAATGCCATTTCAAATTCATTTTTATCATTTAAACTTACTAGATATTCTTCATTATTTATAATATTTATTTTTCTTATACAAAATGTTCCAATATCTTCTTCAAGAGTTAAGTATACGTATTTTACACCATCAATTAAGAATTCGTCTGTGATGATATAATCTCTTCCATCATCTAAAGTAATTATTTCTAGTTCTTCCATTATCTTGAACCTCCATCTCTAGTGCTTGCATCATTTAATTTTGAAAGTAAGCTAGCTACTTCTTCTTCACTTTTATCTTCTTTAGCATAAGCTTTAATAACTTTGTCCATAAGTTCTTCATATTCTTCTAAAGTAATATTTTTACTATCTAAATAATCTTGAAAAGAACTATGTAGGGCACTTTTTATTTCATCTTCACTGTAAGATGCTGGGTTACTAGCAATAATTCTTGACATTTTTGAAAATAATTCATTCATATAACTTTCTTTTTCATATTCATTTAAAGCTCTAAAGCAACCATAAATTCTTGTATCAATATCATATTCTTTATTACTATTAAGTACATCATTAGCAACATTATCCATTTGATACCACCAGTAAGGGCGTTGTTCATTTTTATTATAACCAGCTATTTCTGTATTTTCTGTTACAGCAGCAGCTAATTCATTTTTAATTTCTTTAGCATTTTCTCCAACTTCCATCGCTTCATGAAGTTCATGAATACCTACAGTTAAACCAGCAGATAAAGCCACTAAAATAATTGTTTTTGTAGCTATTTCTTTAATACCCATCGCTTTTTTCTTTTTAGTTCTTCTATTTTTTACCATTGGTCTATTAACACTTAAATTATAAGCATTTTCATCTCTAGTTACTTTTCTTGTTCCATCACTATTAAACATTCTATTAACAGTATAATCTAAATCTTGAACATTATCATTCATATATATACCTTCTTCCTATTATTATTTTACCTTAAAAATTTAAATATGGCAATATTTTTTGAAAAAATTGACAACTGTTATTGCATTGTAATTTTAAATTTGGTATAATTTATGAAGAATAGGTTGGTGAGACGAATTGTGAGCTTAAGTGTTATCGATAAATATGTAGTAAAAAAAGAAAAAGACCTACTTGAGTACGCAAAGATACTAGAATCAATAATAAGTATTGATGATAATAAAATGTGGCAAAACAAAAAAGAATTTGCTCTTTATGCCAAAGAAATAATTGAAATTTATGCTGATACATATTACTTTCAAAACAACAAACATAAAGACAATCCGATAGAATATTCCAATGATAATATTAATTTTGTATTAAAATCTATTATTGAATATTGTCGCCTTCATGATAAAATGGGACTAATTAGAACATGGAAGAATGAAACATTTTTACTTTCTGTCATAATTTGTACAGCTTGTTATGTAGATTTTGCAAGTAACGTAGTAGATGGTGATTATCAAGATACTAAAAATAAGTTTAAATATTTATTAAGTTATTTAAGAAAAACAAAGTTATTAAATGTTAAAGATAATAAATACTTTATAAATGATTTATTTGAAGCAGTTAAGAAAAATGCTAGTGAAGATAAGAAGATTTTGGTAGGGCTTGAAAGTGATAACTATCGTAATGAATATAAAATGATTAGTAATAATCCTACTTATTATGAAGTTAAGTTTAGTTATGAAATACCAGGTTTAGAAGAATTTGATGAATCTTTAGTAAGTGGTGTTTTAAAAGATTATGAAACTAAAATAAAAGAAATATCATATGACTTACTAGCAAGTAGAGTATTAACAGAACTAATAAGTAATAAAGATATGGATAAATATGTTATCCGTATTGATAAAGGTCTTAAAAAAGCTGGTTTAATTAGATTATTTGATAATAAGTATTTAAAAGAATTTGTTAAAATACTAATTCCTTATGAAGAAGAAGTAAAATATCAAAGTATAATAAATGCTTATAAAGAAATAGGAATGAGTTTTATATATGATTATGATGATATAGAAAATGTAAATCCAACAATCTTTGTAGATGATACGGAACTATTAGTAAATAAAGAATTTATTAATAACAATTTAGACAATAAAATGAGTTTTGATAAAATGAACATAAAACTTGTTGTAAAAATTAAGGAGGAATAAAAATGAGTGTGTATGGTGAATTTTTTACAAAATTTATGGAACCATTATTTGAAGGTTTCGTAAGTATTTTTAAAGGGTTAGGTTCAGGGTTATTTCAAATGTTTAATATTGTAAATTATATTACAGTAATAAATGATTATAAGAGTGATTTAACAGGTATTGGTTTAGTAATAATGATTTTTTCAATTATTTTCTTAGTAGCAATATTTGCTTTAATAGTATTCTTAATTTATAAATCAATTAGAGTTTATGTAAGATACAGAAGAAATGTTAAAAAAGAAGATATGTTAATTGAAGAAATAGACTCTTTAAATAATGAAATATTTAAGTTAAAAAGACAAAATGCTAAAATTAGTGAACTTACTAATGAAAATGGTGAAATTGAATATAACGAAGATGGAACTGTTAAAAATGAACTTAAAGAAGGAGAAAGTAGATTCTTTAAACTTAGTAATGTTGATGCTAAATATGAAAATATGACACCAGAAGAAATTCATAATACATTTACACTAGAAGAATTCTGTGACCAATTTAGAAATTATTCAGCATCTAAATTACATTTATATTATGATATTAATTTAATACGTTTATTTATTGCATCATTTGCCTCAAATAAATTAATTATTCTTGAAGGTATTTCTGGTACTGGGAAAACATCACTAGCATATGCTTTTGGTTCATTTGTAGATAATGAAACAACTGTAGCAAGTGTTCAACCATCATGGAGAGACTCAACAGAAATATTTGGGTATTTCAACGAATTTACAAAGAAATTTAATGAAACTGAAATACTAGAAAAAATGTATGAAGCTGAATATAGTGATCAAGTATATATTACCTTACTAGATGAAATGAATATTTCTCGTGTTGAATATTACTTTGCCGAAATGTTATCTATTCTAGAACTTCCAAATAAAAAAGACTGGGTTGTGGAATTAGTTCCAAATGTTTGGCCTGGCGACCCTAAAAAGTTACAAGATGGAAAATTAAAAATTCCTGAAAATATGTGGTATATTGGTACAATCAACAATGATGACTCAACATTCATGATTACTGATAAGGTTTACGATAGAGCAATGCCAATTGCAATCGATGATAAATGTGAAGTATTTGAAGCACCAGAAACTGATAAAGTTAAAACAAGCTTTAAGTATTTAGATGGCTTATTTGAAAAATCAAGTGAAGAACATCCAGTTAGAGCAGAAAACTTAGAAAAGATTGCTCAACTAGATAGATATGTAATTGACCACTTTAGACTTGCTTTTGGTAACAGAATTGTTAAACAACTAAAAGACTTCGTTCCAGCATTTGTAGCATGTGGTGGAGATGAAGTAGCAGGTATTGATTACCTTATAGCTCACAAGATTTTAAGAAAATTTGAACAATTAAATCTAGCATATATTAAAGATGAAATAGATGGACTAGTTAATTACTTAGAAAAATTATTTGGAGCAGGCAAAACTCCAGAATGTAAAACATATTTACTTCGTCTTAAGAAAACAATTTAGGTGATATTTATGGATATTGTAGAATACCTAAATAGTATAAATAAAGATAACGCTAACAAATTTATCGCATCAACATCATCAAACATTACTGTTAAACGTGATATTGATGCGCGTGTTAGTGACACATCATGGATAGATATGGTAGAAGAATGTATACCATATCTTGATAATATCATAAGAAATCCAAGAAGATTTATTGTTCAAGAAGAAAATATTGTACCAATCGAAAAAGCCAAAGTTGTAACAGAAGAATCAATTAGACATCTTGCCCAACATACAAGTATGATACAAGAAGTACAAGAAGATGGAACAGTTATTCCTCTTAAATTATTAAATGTATATCGTGAAGAAACAGTAGATTTATATGAAAATAGATTTATTAAATCTTTAGTAGATAACCTTTATACATTTGTAAATAATAAATTAAATGAATCAGACCAAAGAAGTTATGCTAAAGTAGAAAGTACTGTTACATATCAAGGAATGATGAAGAAAAAAGGTGAAGATGTTGAAGTAAATCTAACCCTAAAAAGTAAGAAAGATACTGAAGTAGATGCATCAAAAGATGGACATAGCTTAGAAGAACGTATCGAACATATCAGAGATATTGTTTCATCTTTCAGGGGTTCGACATTTATAAAAAGCTTAAAAGAATCTAGTCCAGTAAGAAGTCCGATTAGAAAAACTAATGTTATTCTAAAAGAACAAAACTTTATAAAAGCCCTAGAATTATGGGAATATCTAGAAAAGAATAATATCAAACCAGTAACTAGTATTGATAAAAGAAGTGAAGTTATTAAAAGTGGAGATATTAAAACTAAATATGATTTAGCATTCTTTATAAATACTGATGCTATAGATATAAATAAAACTTCTAACAAGAGTGAATATAATTCTGCAATTGTATCTAAACTTGTAAATGATTTTGTTTTTACAGGAAATATAACTGAAAAAGAGTTTAAAAAGTTAATGGAAAAAGAATTTAAAGAAGCTAAAAAACGTAAAGATAAAGCAACTATTGGTATTAAGAAAACTATTGAAGATTTCTTAGATAACTACAATAATAATAAGAAAAAAATAATATCAATAATAAAATAAGTGAGGGATTAAAATGACCAAAGAAAATAAGAATAAGGAATTTTTAAGAAATAAAGAAACTATTAATATTAAAGAGTTTATGCTTCAAAAAAGTGGAGAACAAGATAAGTTAATTACTGATACTTTAGATAAAATATATGAAGGTAATGTTGAAGTAACAAAGAAACATTTAGAAAAAGTATTAAATGTTGCATTTGATAATAAGGATAATGAAACATATTTACCTCATAGTTTATGTGTTAAAAAAGATGGTAATAAGTTAATATTTGCTTTTAAAAAGAAAAATACAGCTTTAATTATTTTGTTTTTACTAGGGTTCTTATTTATCGCTGGGTTTGCAACATTTACTGGGGTTCAATTTTTAGCTAAAGAAAAGTTAAATATTGACTTAAATGGTGATGGAATTGCTGATTTAAATATTGATTTAGATGATGATGGTTTATGTGATATTAACTGCGATACAAATGATGATGGAAAACCAGATAAAAATATTGATTATCGTGGTAATAGAAAACCAACATTTAATGTTTTAGTAGAAAATAAAGATACATTATTTAATGAAATGAACCAAATGGATGAAAAAGGTAAATGTAAATTAAATTGTGATACAAATAATGATGGATGGCCAGATACAAATATTGATATAGATGGTGATGGCAAAGCAGATTTAAACATTGATATTGATAATAATGGTTTACCTGATTTAAATATTGATACAAATGGTGATGGTGTAGCTGATATTAACATTGATGATGATGGTGATGGTAAATGTGATAGATTATGCGCATCAGTTAGTGACAATAAAGGTGGAATGACTACTATTGGTGGTGGAAATGTAAACATTGATACTGCAGCCTTAATAGTTGCCTTTGAAAGTGGGGCTGACATTAATGTATCAAATCTTTATCCAGATGACCAAAATGACCCAGATGTTAATACAACAGTTCCAGATGTTAAATTTACAATTATAAATACTACATCTAAAGCACTTCATTATAACTTAGATTGGATAAATGTTGAAAATACATTTACAAGTGGAAATTTCATGACAAAGATTTTTGGTGATAATGGTGGATATAAAGCCGATTGGGCATCAGCTCCAACAACAAATAATCGCTTTGCAAATAACATTGAAATTCCTGCTTATACAACTCAAAATTATGTCTTATCATTTAAACTACGAGGCATTGGTACTGAACAAAACTTCGACCAAGGTAAGATATTTAAAGGCCGTGTGGCAGTAGATTTAATTGAAAATAATAATAGATAATAAAGATGTCCTTTTAATAGGGACATTTTTATTATATAAAGAATACAATATTTAGAACATAAATTTGTCGAAATATATTGACTTTTGTCGAATTTATGGTAGAATAAAAAACATTATTACAGAAAAATTTTTGTAATAGTGAGGGGGAATTGGTATGGCTACAAAAGCTACAAAAACAACAAAAAATGCGGTGGTAAAAAATACACCAAAGAAAGGTTCTAAAAGTGTTACATCTAAAAAAGAAGAAGTAGTAACAAAAAGTAAAACAAATATCTTTAAAAATATTTGGAATTTTGTTATGAAACATAAAATTATATTTGGTATTTTTCTAATAATAATTCTTATTATAATCTTCACATTATTATTTTTAAAAATATCACTTAATTTTACTGTACTTTCCATTAATGATGATAAGTATTCTAAGGCAGATATGAATATGAGTTTATATAATTTGAAATATAATTATTTTGGTAAAGATGCAAGTGAAATACCTGATGCAACATTAGAAGAACAATTATCTTCAGTTAATATGACTGTTTCAGAATATTTAAAAAGTGAAGCAGTTACAGAGTTAAAATATCGCAGTGCCATAAAAAAAATAGCTAGTGATAATAATATAACATTAACTAAAGAAGATGAAGAAGAAATAAAGAGTGATATTAATAGTGTTATTAAGAGCTTTGGTAGTCATGGTGAATTTAATAAGTTTTTAAGGGAAAATAAAACTAACAAAAAAGCTTATGAAAGTTACTTAAAATCAAATAAACTTTATGAAAAAGTATTTGAAACACTTTATACAAGTGGTAAGAAAAACTACTTAACAGATGAAGAAATAAAGAAAGAAACAACTAATTACTATAATGAATATTACAAAGTAAATCAAATAGTATTAGGAATAGTTGATACAAGTACTTTAGAAAGTTTAAGTGAAACAGTAGTAAATCAAAAAAAGGCTTTAATAGAAGCAATTCTAAAAGAAGCTAAATCAGGTGTAGACTTTGAAGAACTAGTAAAAAAATATAGTGAAGAAGCTAGTAGTGATAACAATCTATATTTTACTAAAGATGATGTTTTAGAAGAAGTTTACAATGCGGTTGATAGTCTTAAAGAAGAAGAGATAAGTGATATTATAAAAACTAAATATGCTTATTCAATCATTAAAAGATTACCATTAGATGATAAGAAATTAAATGATTATTTAGAAAAGAAAGCTAAAGAAAAGTATAATAATGATATCACAACAAAAGCTGAAGATTATAAAGTATTTTATGAAAATGCTTATAAAAAAATTAAGTAGGAGAGGTAAGAAATGAAAAAAGGAAATAAGAATAACATAGTTTATATTGTTATAGCTTGTATAGTTGCTATTATCCTTTTATCTTTAGCGGGTGTATCATTATATAAAGTAATAAATATTGAAAATGATAGTATTCCAGAAGTAATCGGTGAAATTGATAATAGTAAGAAAAATACAACTAAATTAGCAAATGAAATTACAGATAAAGTTAATTCATTAGATGAAAAAACATCTGAAGAACTTGCTAATATGAACAAAACACAAAAAGATTTAAATTCTGCCACAAACAAAAATATTAATGAAAAATATGAATCATTAGATAAGACAATTAATGATGCTAGTGAAAATATTTTAAATACTGTTAATACTCATTACAATTCTTTAGTGGAATTAAATAATAAGAATTATAACAGTTTAAAAGACCAAATCAATGATTTTAGTGATGAAACAAGAGCTAATTTCATTAATGTAAATCAAAAAATTGATAGAGAATTCTTGGCATTAAATAAAAAGACTGATACATATAATGAAAGTTTAAATAAGAAATTAGATAAGAATAATGAAAATATTAATATTAAATTAGATAATTATAATCAAAATTTAAATGTTAAATTAGATAATTATAATCGAAATTTAAATGTTAAACTAGATAATTATAATCGAAATTTAAATGTTAAACTAGATAATTATAATCAAAATTTAAATATTAAATTAGATAATTATTATAATAGAATAAATAATTCTTTAAATAGCATCGAAAATAATATTCTAGCTGGATTTAATTGGAACCAAGCAAAATTAAATGCTATTGGAACACAAATTACAGATGGATTTAATTGGAACCAAGCTAAATTAAATGCCCTTGATACAAAATTAACAGACGAATTCAAAGGACTAAATAGTGCTTTAACAAAAGAATCTGAAGGTATTAAAAGTGTAGTAAATAAGGCTTATAATGGATTAAATACTAATTTAACAAATGGATTTGCTAAAGTAAAAGAACAACAAGTAAGTGATTTCACTTCATTAAATAATGGAATTGGAAGTATTGCTTCAAAACAAGGTACAGAATTTACACAAATTAAAGCATCTATTAATGCAAACGCAACTTTAGTAAATGATAAATACTTAGCATTAAATGGAAGTTTAAATGGAGTTAGTCAAACAGTTAATGAAAATAAATTAGCATTAGAATCTATTGGAAGTAAAATAGATGATATAACTAGTAAATTAAATAGTATGGATGCCAAAATAGATATTTTAGTAAGAAATATGAAAGTATCTAGTATTGATAGTTTAGATATTCGAGCATTAGCTGAATACTATGAAACATATTATACAAACTTTAAAAGAGAAAATGGAAGAGATGCAACTCTAGAAGAAAAAATGGAATCTGTAATTACTTATTTAAAAAATCATGGTTATGTAAGAAGTAATTAATAAAATGGATATAGATTTTGAAAGATTAAGAATGGATTTAATTAATTATTTCGAGGGAGCTTATTTTGCAGGTGGTATTGGGTATGCAATACTTGATGCAGATAGAGCAAGGTATGCAACAGAAGATGAATTAATTAGATTAGCTCAATTTGTTGGATTAGATTTAACAAATTATGAAAATGTGGTAAAGAGTAGATAAATTAATCTATTCTTTTTTTTGTTAATATAACATATATTTTTCTGAGGGATAATTATGTTTTATAATAATATACATACAAGAATTAGATATATATTTTTAGTAGTTATTTTAGTTTTAGTTATAGCTATTGTTAGGGTTTTTTATATCCAAGTTTTTTCATATAAAAAATTAAATAATTTAGCAGAAGCTTTATGGAGTAGAAAATTACCTATATCTGCTGACCGAGGTAAAATCATTGATAGAAAAGGTAGAGTATTAGCAGATAATATTACAACAACATCTTTAGTAGTTATTCCTAACCAAATTAAAGATAAAGAAGATGCTGCCAAAAAACTAAGTGATATTTTAAAAAGTGATTATAAAGATATGTTAGCTCATGTAAGTAAAAAAACATCAATTGAAAGAGTTCATCCGGAAGGAAGAGGTTTAAGTTATGATATTGCTGAAAAAATAGATGCCTTAAAAATAGATGGTGTATATTTAGTAAAGGAAAGTAAAAGATATTATCTGTATGATACAGTTTTAAGTCATGTTTTAGGTTATGTTGGAATTGATAATCAAGGGCTTTCTGGATTAGAACTTTATTATGATGATTATCTAACCGGAGAAGATGGTTCAATTAAATATTTTTCTGATGGAAAAGGCCATAAGTTAGAATTATCAGAAATCTATGAAGCTCCAACATCAGGTGTAACATTGCAACTTACCATTGATTTAGATTTACAACTTGCTATGGAAAATGAACTTGATAATGCTGTTGCTAAATATAATCCTGATAGTGTAATAGCAATTGCTATGAACCCTAAAAATGGGGAAGTTTTAGCAATGTCTTCAAGACCAAACTTCAATAGTAATGAATATAAAAATTATAGTACTGAGGTAATAAATAGAAATTTACCGATATGGATGACATTTGAACCGGGGTCAACTATGAAAATTACAACATATACCGCTGCTATAAATGAGGGATTAATAAATATTTTTGAAGATAGATTTACAGACACTGGGGCTATAACTGTCGATGGAGCTACACTTCATTGTTGGAAACATGGTGGACATGGTAATCAAACATACTTAGAAGTAATTGAAAACAGTTGCAACCCGGGATTTGTTAATCTAGGTTTAATGCTTCAAAAAGAAAAACTAATGAGTTATATAAAGAAGTTTGGTTTTGGTACCAAAACAGGTATTGATTTAAATGGTGAAGGAAATGGAATTCTTTTTAGTTTAGATAAAATGGGGAATGTTGAACTAGCAACAACAGCTTTTGGTCAAGGAATAAGTGTAACCCCAATTCAACAAGTTGGGGCAGTATCTGCCATAGTAAATGGTGGAACATTATATTCACCATTTCTAGTAAAAAATTATTTGGAACCTGAAACTAACACCATTATTAAAAGTGTTACTGTCCAAAACAAAGGCACAATTATAAAAAAAGAAACATCGGACCTAGTTAAATACGCTTTAGAAAGTGTTGTTGCTAAAGGCTCTGGTCACAATGCTTATATTGAGAACTATCGTATCGGAGGAAAAACTGGGACAGCCCAGACAGTTGAAAATGGTAAATATTCATCAAGTAAATATATTTTATCATTTATTGGTTTTATGCCTGCGGATGACCCAGAAATTGTCGTCTATGTGGCAGTTCAAAATGCTAAAGGTGTTGTTCAATATGGTGGAACTGTGGCTGCCCCGATTGCTAGAAACATCTTCTTAAGTGCTATTGATATACTTGATATTAAACCAGATAGCGAAGGAATTCCTAAAGAATACACCTGGCTTGACCAAAAATACGTTGTTGTTCCCGATGTTGTAGGAATGAATATCGATGCTGCCAAAAAAGCTCTAAAAGGATTTAATATCGAATATAGTGGAGAAGGTGAAACTGTAATCTACGAGTCTCCAAAAGGTGGAATGTATGCCAAAGAAAACGGTACAATAGTATTAATGTTAAATTAAAAATGTAAAATCATGTAAAATTTTTATTTAAAAATAAAAAAGCATATTAAAAGTAGTGTATAATAAAGTTGCGAGGTGGAAATATGTTAATATTAGCAAAAGCATCAATGGCAATGATGTTAGGATTTGTTTTATCATTAATAACAGGTTTATTTGTTGTTCCATTATTTAGAAAATTACATTTTGGTCAATCAGTAAGTAAATTAATCAATGAAAGACATCTAAAAAAAGAAGGAACTCCAACTATGGGAGGAATTATCTTTATAATACCAGTTATTATTTCCCTTATATTATTGTATATAAAAGGAAGTATTGAAATAAGTTATAACCTTATTATAGTGGTATTTGTTTTTTTAGCGTATGGCTTACTAGGATTTATAGATGATTATTTAAAAGTAAAATATCACAATAACAATGGTATAAGTTTAGTTACAAAATTTTTAATTCAAATGTGTATAGCTTTAGTTTTCTTTTATCTATTTATGAAAGGTGGAGGAGAACCAGCTTTAAGCATAAGTTTCTTAAATATTTACATTGATTTAGGATGGATGTTTGGTTTATTTATATTATTCTTACTTGTTGGAACCACGAATGCTGTAAATATTACTGATGGTCTAGATGGTTTAGCTGGAGGCTTATCAGCAATTGCTTTCTTTGCATATGGTGTTATAAGTTGGAATGCTGGTTGGATAGAAGGTTATCAAGAAATTGCTATATTTTGTTTCCTATTAGTAGGTGCTTTAGTAGGTTTCTTAGTATTTAATACTCATCCTGCCAGAATATTTATGGGTGACTTAGGTTCTCTAGCTTTAGGTGGTGCCTTAGCATCGGTTGCTATTGTATCAAGACATGAAATATCACTAGCTATAATCGGTGGAGTATTTGTAATAGAAACATTAAGTAGTTTAATTCAAATAATATCAATTAGATATTTTAATAAAAAAGTATTTTTAAAAGCACCGCTTCATCACCATTTTGAAGAACTAGGATGGAGAGAAACAGACATAATTAAGTTATTCTGGGTTGTAGGTTTTATCCTAGCAATGGCAGCAATAACTTATGGAGTATGGTTATAAACGGAACAAAAAAGCGTCAAATTACACAAATGCGTTAATTTGATGCTTTTTTCGGTTAAAATGGGTATGTAAAATAAAAGGTTCTTCAATTTCTGTGGGGAACTAAAATCAAATCCAATTCGTATTGAAGTTTAACCAAAACTTAACAATCCATAGTTTTCTAGAGTTTTCTAATACTTAAAAAGTAATAGAAAACTCTTTTTTAAAATATAATTATACGAGGGATAAATATGCCAAAGAAATATGATAAATGGTTACTAATTGCAGTTATTATAATAGCTATATTTGGTATAGTAATGATTTATTCTGCTAGTTCTATCTGGGCTGAATATAAATTTAATGACCCATTTAAATTTGTAAAAGCCCAAAGTGCATTTTTTATCATGAGCTTAGTAATTGTATTTGTTTTAAAAAAAATAAATCCTGATATATATTATAAAAAAGCTAATAAAATATTGTTAATTTGTTTTATTTTATTAGTTTTAGTATTAATTCCTGGTTTAGGAAAAATTAGAAATGGTAGTAGAAGTTGGTTTGGTATTGGTGGTTTTGGTATCCAACCTAGTGAATTTGCTAAAATAGGTTTAATTATTTATGTTTCAAAATATTTAGCTAATAATCAAAAAGAAATATTTGATATCAAAAAAGGAGTATTACCAATACTTTTAGTTATTGGTGTTTTCTTCTTACTTATAATGCTTGAACCAGACTTTGGTACTGCGATGGTTATTGTTTTAACTTTAACATCAATTCTTTTTATCTCCGGAGTTAAATTATCTTTTTTTGTTAAAATAGGTATCGTTGGGCTTCTTGGTATAGTAGGTTTAATTGTGGTAGCTCCATATCGAATGCTTAGAATAGTTTCATTTTTAAATCCATGGGTTGACCCTTTAGGTAGTGGATATCAAATAATTCAAAGTTTGTATGCTATCGGTCCCGGTGGTTTACTTGGACAAGGATTTTTAAATAGTCGTCAAAAACAATTTTATTTGCCAGAACCACAAACAGATTTCATATTTTCTATTATTTCTGAAGAGTTTGGTTTTCTAGGAATATTAATTGTTACAGCTTTCTTTGGTTTTATCTTTTATCGCATTGTTAAAATAGCCTTAAATTGTGATAATTTATTTTATAAATATTTATCTTTTGGTTTAGGTTTTGGAATAATCATTCAAGCTTTACTAAATATTTGTGTTGTTATAGGTCTTATTCCTGTTACTGGTGTAACTTTACCATTTTTTTCTTATGGTGGTTCAAGTCTTCTTGTAAGTATGATTAGTATTGGTATAATTTTGTGTATCAGCAAAAAATAAATATTGTTAAAAAAATAAAAATAGTTTATAATATTTTTAAGGTGATAAAAGTGAAAAATGTAACAATATTAGGTGGAGGAGTTCTAGGAAGTCAAATAGCATTCCAAACAAGTTACTCTGGATATAATGTAACAATATATTTAAGAAGTAAAGATAGTATAAAAAGGTGTAAGAAAAAACTTGAAGAAGTAAAAAAGTCTTATATTGATGCTATAAATGTTATGAAAAATAATAAAAATATTAATAGTTGGTCACTTGGTATTGCTGATTTTGATAAGTTTAATGCCAGCAAATGCCTTAAAAAAGTCGAAGAAGTAATAGATAATATAAAGTTAGAATTAGATATTGATAAATCATTAAAAGATGCTGATTTAGTCATTGAGTCTATGAGTGAAGATTTTAATGCTAAAAAAGAAATATATGAACTAATAAAAGATAAGTTAGATGATAAGACAATTGTTGTTACAAATTCATCAACTATGTTACCAAGTGCACTTGCAAAATATACAGGTCGAAGCGATAAATTTTTAGCTCTTCATTTTGCAAATTCCATATGGAAAAACAATATTGTTGAAGTAATGAGACATTCTAAAACAAGCGATGAAGCATTTGCTAAAGTAATAGATTTTGCTAAAAGTATAAGAATGATGCCTTTGCCCCTTAATAAAGAAAAATCTGGTTATTTATTAAATTCAATGTTAATACCACTTTTATTTTCTAGTCTGGATTTACTAGTTAATGGTATTAGTGATATTAAAAGCATAGATACAGCTTGGAAAGTAGGTACAGGGTCTCCAAAAGGACCATTTGAAATCCTTGATACAATTGGACTTAAGACTGCTTATGACATTGTAAATATGTATGTAAAAATTCCTAAAATATTTGCCCCATATAATTTTAAAGGTATGGCTAAGTTACTTAAAAGTTATATAGATGAAGGAAAACTTGGTAAATCTAGTGGAGAAGGATTTTACAAATACGATGTATAAACAGATTTATAAAACACCAGAAGGGCTAGATGATATTATTTTAGAGTCTGATGGCAAGTATCCTTAAGTGACTTTACTATGGAAGTAATTAAATATATTAAAGAAAATCCTTATGGTAAAACAATAACTTATGACGATATTGCAAGAAAAATTGCTAAAAATAAAAATATAAAAAGAATGTCTGTTCAAGCTGTCGGTGGTGCTTTTGGTAGATTTTTGAAATTGTACCTCAAGAAAAATATATTAGTGAAGATTTAGATTATAATGATGAAAACTACCGTGTTTCAATTGAACATAATGATTATCTAAAAGACATGTATTATTAGAACAAACAGGTGATAAAGACATAGATAATTAGCTTAAAACAATTAGAAAATAAAAAACTAATTGTTTTTCTTTATAAAATTGTTTAAAAAAATAAATATTTTTATTGTTTGACATAGGTTAAAGTGATAAAATAAGAACATGGGAGGATATTAATATGGAAAAATATGTTTATTTGTTTCAAGAAGGAAACAAAGATATGAGAAATCTTCTTGGGGGTAAAGGTGCTAATTTAGCAGAAATGACTAATATTGGACTACCTGTTCCAAGTGGATTTACAGTTACAACAGAAGCTTGTAACAAATATTATGAAGATGGAAAGAAATTATCTAGTGAAGTAATTGACCAAATTAAAGAAGCTTTGGTTAAACTAGAAGAAAAAAGTGGTAAGAAATTTGGTGATTTAGAAAATCCATTACTAGTAAGTGTAAGAAGTGGTGCTAGAGCTAGTATGCCAGGTATGATGGATACTGTACTTAATCTAGGTTTAAATGATGAAATAGCAGCATCTTTTGCAGAAAAAATTGGAAATAAAAGATTTGTTTATGATTCTTATAGAAGATTTATTCAAATGTTTGCTGATGTAGTAAAAGGATATGCAAAAAGTAAATTTGAAACTATTATAGATGAAGTTAAAGCTAAAAAAGGTGTTAAAAATGACATTGATTTAGATGAAAATGATATGTTTGAATTAACAAATCTATTTAAGAGTGCTTATAAAGAATTTGCCGGAGAAGATTTTCCACAAGAACCATTTACACAATTAATTGAAGCTGTTAAAGCTGTATTTAGAAGTTGGAATAATGAAAGAGCTATTTATTATAGAAGAATAAATGATATTCCATCAAGTTGGGGAACTGCCGTTAATGTTCAAGAAATGGTTTATGGTAATAGTGGAGAAAATTCCGGAACTGGTGTTGCATTTACAAGAAATCCAGCAACTGGAGAAAAAGCATTATTCGGTGAATATTTAATTAATGCTCAAGGTGAAGATGTTGTTGCAGGTATTCGTACACCTAGTCCAATTGCAACATTAAAAACTGAAATGCCTGAAGTTTATGAAGAATTTGCTAGTATTGCTCAAGAGTTAGAAAATCATTATAAAGACATGCAAGATATGGAATTTACTATTGAAAATGGTAAGTTATTCATTCTTCAAACAAGAAATGGTAAAAGAACAGCAAGTGCTGCTGTTAAAGTTGCTGTTGATTTAGTAAGTGAAGGAATGATTACTAAAGAAGATGCAATTCTTATGGTTGATCCAAAGCAACTTGATGCCTTATTACATCCAACATTTACTGGTGAATCACTAAAAAGTGGTAAAGTAGTTGCTGAAGGTCTAGCTGCATCTCCTGGAGCAGGAACTGGAAGAATTTATTTCAATGCAGCAGATGTAATTGAAAATAAGAAAAAAGGTATTGATAGTATTTTAGTTAGACTTGAAACATCACCAGAAGACATTGAAGGAATGAATTCAAGTAAAGGTGTTTTAACTATTCGTGGTGGTATGACTAGCCATGCAGCCGTAGTTGCTCGTGGTATGGGTATTTGCTGTGTAAGTGGAGCTTCATCTATTGTTATAAACGAAGAAGAAAAAACATTAAAAACACCAGATGGAAGCATCTTTAAAGAAGGAGAATACTTATCAATTGATGGTTCAACTGGTAAAGTATATGCTGGAAAACTAGAAATGCAAGAAGCATCTATTAGTGGAGACTTTGAAACATTTATGTCTTGGGCAGATGAAGCTAGAGATTTAAAGGTAAGAACAAATGCTGATACCCCAAAAGATGCAATGCAAGCAAGAAAATTTGGAGCTGAAGGAATTGGTCTTTGTCGTACAGAACACATGTTCTTTGAACGCGACAGAATATTCAACTTTAGAAAAATGATTTGTGCAACAACTCTAGAAGAAAGAGAAAAAGCTTTAGAAAATATTTTACCATATCAAAGAAAAGACTTTGAAGGCTTATTTGAAGCTATGGCACCATTCAGTGTTGTTATAAGATATTTAGACCCACCTCTACATGAATTCTTACCAAAAACGGAAAAGGAAATTAAAGAACTTGCAGATGATTTAGGTAAAACTGTTGAAGAATTACACGAAGTAATTGCATCACTAAAAGAATTCAATCCAATGATGGGACACAGAGGATGTCGTTTAGCAATAACTTATCCAGAAATTGCTAAGATGCAAACAAGAGCTGTTATTGAAGCAGCAATTAATGTAACTAAGAAAGGTACTCCAGTTACACCTGAAATTATGATACCTTTAGTTGGTGAAGTTAAAGAATTAAAATATGTTAAAGATATCGTAGTTAAGACTGCAGATGAAATTATTGCAGCATCTAAAATAGATTTAAAATATGAAGTTGGAACAATGATTGAAATTCCAAGAGCTGCCCTTTTAGCAGACCAAATTGCTACAGAAGCTGAATTCTTCAGTTTTGGTACAAATGACTTAACACAAATGACATATGGATTTTCTAGAGATGATGCTGGTAAATTCTTAAATTCATATTATGAAAAAGGAATTTTTGAATTTGACCCATTTGCTCGTATTGACTTTGATGGTGTTGGACTACTTATGGAAATGGGTGCTAAAAAAGGTAGAAGTGTAAATCCAAAACTTTCTTTAGGTATTTGTGGAGAACATGGTGGAGATCCAGCAAGTGTTGCTTTCTGTGATAAACTAGGATTTAATTATGTATCTTGTTCACCATATAGAGTGCCAATTGCTAGACTAGCAGCAGCTAAAGCAGCAATCCTTAGAAAACAAGGAAAATAATTATTGATTTTTATAAACCTAACATGAAAATGTTGGGTTTTTTATAAAAACGATATGTTTAATAATTGCTTTTTAATCTTTTTTGAATAATTTGGCTTTTTCGTTTCGTTTCATTTGTTAAATCTTCTAATGTGAATTCAAGCAATTGTGAAAGATATAGTATTTCTACTAATAATTTTTTTGCAGTTTCTTTTTCAAGCTTTTGGACTAAATCATTTCCTAATTTATAAAGTGTCAGAAATGTTTCTATAATATCCTTGTTACTTGTTGCAGAAAAATTTTCTCTTAAAGATACATTTGTAATGTTACAAAAATATAATATCATAAATAAACAATCAATATATTCTTCTAATATACGATTTTTTTCACCAGTTTGATTTATTGACCAAAATTTAAAACATCTTGTTTCGTTAGCTAGTTCTCCAAATTCTACCAATAATTCAAGTTTATATTTTTTTATAATTTCAGGAGATTTGATATCAAATTGTAATGAAAATAAATCGTCTAAATATTTTGTTTCTTTATATATTTTTTCTATGTTTAGCATAAATGTCACTTCTTTCTTTTTATAAGTATTGTTAATTAATCGGATTATATGATGTATTTTATCATTAAAAATAGTATTTTGCAACTAACTGATGTTGTAAAAATTGCTGTAGAATGAAAATTAAATTATTTAAAAGATGTTTATGATATAGAAAATAATTGTAATAATGTCTATAATCAAAGTACCGAGTCAAAGGATTGTATTTAACTACTATTGAGATTACCAATGATGATATAAAAAATATAGAAAGAGATTACAATCATGTGGATTTGAACGAGCAAAAAAATTAAAAGAAAATATCATGGCAGATATTTATATATAAAAGCCTAAGGAATGTGATTAGTTCATAATTCCTTAGGCTTATTTTTTTTGTAATTTTAAATTTGATGGTATAATTAATGTGTGTTAAAGATAAAAGCATTTTGCATAAAATAGTATTTATTTTTTTAGGTAAATTCAAAATAGTGGTATTAATTAGTGCAAATGAAATTATGTTAATTTCTTTAATCTATTACCAATTAGGGCTGTGGCTAAAGCAGCAATATTAAGAAAACAAGGTAAATAAAAATATAGAAAGAGCGATTAAAAAGTTTCGCTCTTTTTCATGTTTATTTGTATGTAAAACTTTATATAAAAAAGCACTATTTAAAAAGCTAATTAGATAAAAGCGTGAAAACTCTTTTATTTTGGATTAAAATAGTGTAATATATAGGTGGTGATTTTTTATGACTGTTTTAATAACTGGTGGAGCTCGTTCTTTAGGGGCATGTATTGCAGAATTATTTGCTAGTAAAGGTTTTGATGTAATAATTAATTATAATAATAGTTATGTTGATGCAAATAATTTAAAGAATAAATTAGAAAAAGAATATGATGTAAGATGCTTAGTTTGTAAAGCTGATGTAAGTAATGAAACTGAAGTAAGAAAGATGTTTGATGTAATAAAGAATACATTTGGTAATATTGATTGTGTTATAAATAATGCTGGTATATGTAAAGATAATAGTTTAGATAGTAAAACTAGTGAAGAATTTATGGATGTAATTAAAGTTAATTTAGTTGGGACATATTTAGTAAGTAAGTATAGCTTAGATGTAATGAAAAAAGGATGTATAATAAATGTTGCAAGTAATAATGGATTTAAGGGTAGTTATATAGAAAGCATAGATTATGATGCTTCAAAAGCTGGTATTATAAATATGACCCATAATTTTGCTAAATATTTAAGTCCAGATATAAGAGTTAATGTAATATGTCCAGGTTGGATAGAAAGTGATATGACAAGTAATATAGATAATTATTTTAAAAAAAGTGAGATAGATAAAATTATGTTAGGTAGATTTGCTAAAAAAGAAGAGATTGCTGATGCAATATATTTTATGGTTAGTAATGAATATGTAAATGATTGTGTGTTAAAAATAGATGGGGGGATTAAGTAATGTTAGAAGATGTTTTTAAAAATATTGATGATATATGTATGTTTAATAGTAAAAAAGTTTTAGAAGCTTTTTGGAAGTGTCATGTAAGTGAGGCACATTTTACATCTACATCTGGTTATGGTTATGGAGATATTGGAAGAGGTACAGTTGAAGAGGTTTATAAAACAATATTTAAAGCTGAAGACGCTTTAGTTAGAAATCAATTTATTTCTGGTACTCATGCTTTATCTACAGCATTTTTTGGATTACTTAGACCAGGGGATTTATTATTATCAATTTGTGGTAAACCATATGATACATTAGATAGTGTAATTGGTTTTAATAACAATTTAAGTAGTTTAAAATCATTTGGGATAAATTATGACCAAATAGAGTTAGTAGATAATGATTTTAATTATGATGTAATAAGTAAATATTTAAGAGAAAATAAAGTTAAAGTAATAGAAATACAACGTTCAATTGGTTATAGTGATAGAAAATGTATAAGCATAGAACAATTAAAAAAAGTTATTAAATTAATTAAAAGTATTGATAAAGATATTATTGTAATGATTGATAATTGTTATTGTGAATTTGTTGGAAAAAAGGAACCAATTGAAGTTGGTGCTGATATATGTGTTGGTTCTCTAATTAAGAATTTAGGGGGAGGAATTGCTAGTAATGGGGCTTATATAGTTGGTAGAAGTGACTTAATTCATTTATGTAGTGAAAGATTAAATGTGGCTGGAGAAGCTAAGGAAGTCGGTCCTAGTCTAGGGGCTAATAAAATGTTTTTACAAGGACTTTATTTTGCTCCTTCAGTTGTTGCAAGTGCCTTAAAAACTAATGTATATGCTGCATACTTATTGGAAGATTTAGGTTATGAAGTAAGTCCAAAGTGGAATGAAGAAAAATCTGATATTGTTTTAGCAATTAAATTTAATGATAGAAATAAATTAATTAAGTTTGTGGAAGGTATTCAAAGTGCCTCAGCGATAGATGCAAGTTGTGTGCCAATTCCTACAAAAATGCCTGGTTATGATGATGAAATAATTATGGCATCTGGTTCATTTACACAAGGTTCATCAATTGAAATTTCTTGTGATGGACCATTAAGAAGTCCTTATATAGCTTATTTGCAAGGTGGACTTACATTTGAATATGGTAAAATTGCTGTATTAAAAGCTATTGAAAATATTAAGTAATTTATGATAAAATTATGAGGAGGTGTTTATTATGTTTGTTGATGAACTAACAATTAAACTATTAGCAGGTTCTGGTGGAGATGGATGTACTTCATTTAGAAGAGAAAAATTTGTGCCAATGGGAGGTCCTGATGGTGGAAATGGTGGCAAGGGTGCTAGCATTATTTTTGAAGTAGATAAAAATTTAAAAACGTTGGTTGATTTAAGTTATCGTAAGATTATAAAAGCTCCGAAAGGAGAAAATGGAAAGGGTTCTAATAAATATGGAAAGAATGCTGAAGATATAATTATTGCTGTACCTGAAGGAACTACTGTTATTAATACCGAAACTAATGAAGTAATGGCTGATTTAATTAATGATAAAGAAAGATTTGTAGTTGCTCATGGTGGTAGAGGTGGCAAAGGAAATAAATCATTTGCAACTCATGATGTTCCAGCTCCAAAATTTAGTGAAAAAGGTGAACCTGGTGAAGAAGTAATTGTTAAACTTGAATTAAAAGTTTTAGCAGATGTTGGACTAATTGGAATGCCTAGTGTTGGAAAATCAACTTTATTATCTGTTATTAGTGCATCAAAACCAAAGATTGCTGCTTATCACTTTACAACATTAAATCCTAATCTTGGTGTTGTAAAACTTAAAAATGGTGATAGTTTTGTGATGGCTGATTTACCTGGTTTAATTAAAGGAGCATCGAATGGTGTTGGTCTTGGAATAGAATTTTTAAAACATGCCATGCGTACAAGAATAATTGCTCATGTTGTAGATATGGGTAGTAGTGAAGGAAGAAATCCTTCACAAGACTATAGGGTAATAAGAGAAGAAATAGAAAAATATAGTGAAATACTAAAAAATAAAAAAGAAGTTGTTATTGCAAGTAAGATGGATTTAGCTGATGGTAGTAAGAATTTAGAAGAATTTAAGAAAAACTATCCAAATGTTGAAGTAATACCAATTAGTGCTTTTAATATGGAAGGCATTGATGAAATGATTGAAAGACTTATGGAAATATTAAAAGAAACTCCTAAAGAAGAGTTGTATCCACAAGAATCATTTAAAGTATATAAATATGAAGATAATGTTCCGTATAAGATTAAGAAAGATGGTAATATCTGGGTAGTAAGTGGTAAAGAAATAGAAACGTTATTATTAATGACTAAGTTTAATGAAGATGAAGGAGTTTTAAGATTTGCTCGTAAGTTTAAAGGTATGGGTATTGAAGATGAATTAGAAAAAATGGGTGCTAAAGTAGGAGATGAAGTCCAAATCCTAGATTATATGTTTACCTTCAAGGGTTAAGACATCACCGATTTTTAAACCATAACTAGTATTTTTAGGAATAATTAAAATACTAGTTTTTTTCTTGTCATTATCTGACCACAAATACTTAAATCTTGGCATATTTAAGTATTTAGATAAAATAGTATGTCTATCATTAATAATAAGACAGTCATATTCTTTTTTAGAAAATTTAAAATATTTGTTTTTGTTTTTTATTATTTTAATTATTGGTATATTCATACTTAATTATATGAAATATTATTGATAAAATTCTTATATTTTGATATTATATAGATGGTGATAAGTAAAAATGTATAGTTATATAAAAGGGTATGTTACAGAAATAAATAGTAATAATATTATAGTAGAAGCAAATGGAGTAGGTTTTTTAATATATGTTCCAAATCCTTTTTGTTATGAAATAGATAAAGAATATAAAGTATATGTATATAATAAAATTGGAGAAGATGAGTATAGTTTATATGGTTTTAAAGAAAAAGATGAGTATGAATTATTTTTAAAACTTATTAGTGTTAAAGGTTTGGGGACTAAACTAGCTTTACCTATACTTGCAACTGGTTCAATTAATGGTATTGTGGATGCTATAAATAGAGAAAATATTTTGTATTTAACTAAGTTTCCTAAGATTGGTGAAAAATTAGCTCGTCAAATTGTGCTTGATTTAAAAGGTAAGATTAATATTGAAGTAAGCAAAGTAGAAGATGATAGTACAGAAGATTTAATGGAAACTTTAAGTGCCCTAGGATATAAAACTTCTGAAATTAAGAAAGTTATTAGTCAAATAAATAAATCTAGTACTTTAGAAGAACAAGTAAAAGAAGCTTTAAGGCTTTTACTAAAGTAGGTGATTAAATGAAGAAAAATGGGTTTACTTTAGTGGAATTACTTGCTGTTGTGGTTATTCTTGCTTTAATTACTTTAATGGGTACAGTGGGAGTAAGTTCTTTAAAAGATGGTATTAATAAAAGTATGTGGAATAGTACAGTTGAATTAATTGAAACAGCTGCTAAAAGATATGGAGAAGATAAGAAAAATATTATTATAAATAAAAATGAAAGTTGTACAATTAATGGAGTTAGTCATAAACTTGGATATGAAGTAACTGTGGAAGATTTAATAAGTAAGAAATATATTGCTACAAAAGAATATGCAATTAAAAATGGACAAGAAGTAAAGGTACTGGTTAATAATACAATTGAAAAAAGTAAGAATGAAAATGAAAATTTTACTAATGGTTATTATGTAAATAATGGTAAGGTATGTATTTATATTGAAGATAATTTAAGTTATGCAAAATACATTGGATAAAAAAAGCCTCGCAATAAAGCGAGGTTTTATAATGTTTCTATTACTTCAGTTGGTGTTTTTCCAATAAAGGCATTTTTTAATTCTATTTCATCTTCACCGATATCATCATCAACATCAATAACACGAAGTATTTCATCAACACTAGTTAAGCCAGCAACAACTTTTTCAAGACCATCTTCAAGTAAGCTTGTTACATCTGATTTTTTATATACTAAATGTCTTAATTCACTTTTCTTAACATTATTAGTAATAGCATCTCTGATATTTTGATTTATTTCTAGAACTTCATGTAAAGCAATACGTCCAGAATAACCATTAATACATTCACTACATCCACAAGGAGTGTATACTTCATTAATTTCTTTATGTAATACTTTTTCAAATAATACCTTTTCATAATGAGTAGTAGGTCTGCTTTGACGACATTTTGGACATAATCTTTTAACAAGTCTTTGAGAAATAATACCTGATAAAGCACTTCCTAATAAGTAACGTTCAACTTCCATATCTAGTAATCTTTCAATTGTATTTAAAGAATTATTGGTGTGGATTGTTGATAGTACTAAGTGACCAGTGATTGATGCACGAACTGCAATACGAGCTGTTTCATCATCACGAATTTCCCCAATCATTATGATATCTGGGTCTTGACGAAGAATACTTCTTAAGGTTGTTCCGAATGTTAAACCAATATCACTCATTACTTGAACTTGATTTATTCCTTCAATTTTCATTTCCACCGGGTCTTCAACAGTTATTATATTTTTAGATACAGTATTAAGTATTTGTAACATACTATATACAGTTGTTGATTTACCTGAACCAGTTGCTCCAGCTACTAAGATAATACCATTTGGAACTTTTATTAATTTATTTATTTTAGCTAGATTTTTTTCAGATAAGCCAAGATTTTCTAAGCCAGCTGATGACATTGTATAATTAAGAATACGAATAACTATTTTTTCCCCATCAACAATAGGTAGAGAAGATACACGTAAGTCCAAATCAATTTGGTCAGATAAGTTTTTAATAGCTCCATCTTGAGGAAGTCGTGACTCTGTAATATTCATACCACTAATAATTTTTATTCTTGTTAAAAGGTTTTTCTTTACAAATGCCGGTACTTTGGCGTATTCTAATAATTCCCCATCAATTCTAATGCGGACATTAAGGTAATCTTCAGTTGGGTCAAAATGAATATCTGATGCTTTTTTATTTATAGCATCAATAATCATTTCATTGACGATATCAACAACAGGTTTATTTTCATAGTCAAAATCTCTAAACATCTGTATCACACAATTCCTTTATTCCTTTAATATTATAACACGTATTAATTAATTCTACAATTAAATTTTTAAATATTTTAAAAAATTTTGAGGTGAAGTTTGACATAACAATTAAATATATGGTAAAATAGTATCTTCTTTTAGGAAGAGAAAGTTTTGTGATTTTATGAAAAAACAAGAAGAACAAAAACATTTTTTAAGTTTAATGGCTAGAATTGGTGATTATATATTTATAGATATATCTAAACTTGATATTGCAAATGGTTATAATCCAACAACATTATCAGATATAGATTCTTTTACAATGCATTTTTCTACTTATGAAATTATAAATTCTATTAAAAGAGCTAATTTAGCTATTGATAGATATATAAATGGTTCTTTAGTAATTGAAGATAATCAAAAACATAACCCTATTAAAGTAATTGATAAAGATTTTTATAATGGATTTAGAATAGATTTATATTTAAGTGAAAAAATGAAAAATAAAATGGAAATAAATAATATTTTAAATAAATTTAGAAGTATATGTAAAGATGAAGTAATTGAAGAGTCTTTTATAAAAAGTATTAAAAGTAATAATTTAGATTTAGCTGTTGATATTTTATTTAATTTACCATACTTAACTTTAAGAAAATTTATTGTTTATTTAATAGAAAATCGTAATAAAGAATTAGAAATACAAAAAATACAAGAAAGAATTAGAGATAAAACAACATAAAAAAGTTGTTTTTTTTGACTATTTTGTATTATAATATTAATAGGGATGTGGTAATAATGTTTAAAAAGAAGAATGAAATAGATACTGGTGGCTTAAATGAAATAATTTATTTAAGTAAGAATATTTTAAAATTACTATTTATTATTTTAATAATAGGTATTGTTTTAGCTGGTACAATTCTTTTGAAAGAACTTGGTGCTTTTAAATTTATTGGAGGGGTTTTAAGTGTTTTAGCACCACTTTTTATTGGATTTGTTGTAGCATGGTTATTTGCACCATTAGTAGATAAACTTACTAAAAAAGGTATGTCAAGAATACTTGCATCAATGATTGTTTATGTAGTATTTATTGCATTTTTATTAGTGTTCTTTAGAATTTTTATTCCGATTATTTATAATGAATTAAATGAATTAATTAAAACATTACCTAGTATATTAAGTAAGATAACTGATTTTATAAATAATATATTTGATAAATTAGATACTGATGCCTTTGATATGGAAGCTGTTAAAACTAATATTTTAGATGCAATTACAATGTATGGAACTAATATTTCAAGTAATTTACCAACTACAATTGTTAGTATTATGTCAAATTTAGTTAGTGGTTTAGGTACAATATTCTTTGGTTTAATTATTGGTTTATACATGTTATTTGATTTTGATAATGTTACAAATTTACTTCTTAAGGTTATACCTACAAAACATCAAGTTGAAGTGGCATCATTAGTGGAAAAGATTGGTTTTGAAGTTAGAAAATGTGTTAATGGAACTTTGTTAGTTGCTTGTATGGTATTTGTTTGTGATACAATTGGTTTTAGTATTATTGGTTTAAAATCAGCTTTATTATTTGGTTTGTTCTGTGGTATTACTGATTTAATTCCATATATTGGTCCATATTTAGGTACTGCAGTGGCAACAGTTGTTGGTCTTACCCAAAGTCCTTTAATAGGTCTTGGTGTATTTATCATAGCTTGCGTTGTTCAACTTGTTGAGTCTTATGTGTTACAACCAATTGTAATGAGTAAAGCTACTAATTTACATCCAGTTATAATTATTTGTGGTCTACTTATTTTTGGGCACTTCTTTGGTATAGTAGGTATGATTTTAGCAACACCGATTATGTCTGTTATTAAAGTTATATTTGAATTTATTATAGAAAAATTTAAGTTATTTGAAAGAAATATTGATGAAGAAAAAGCGCTGTGATAACATATTGCTTTTAATGTTTTCTTACTATAAAGGGTTTTACCAAACATAAGTAAAATTGATGGTCAAATACACTTGACAAGAGGTAAAATTATGTGTATATTAATAAATGTAATCGTTGATGTGAGATGTTATTTGAAAGTTCTTATAGAAAGTTAGTGGTTGATGGAAACTAATAGAAAGTTTAAATAATTGCTACTTACAGAGATTAATCGGGTTATTCCGTTATCAAAATTAAGTTAATTAAAGGATGGTACCGTCTTAAAAGACTCCTTTTGGACCATTCTTTTTTGTTTTAGAAAGGATTTGATTTTATGAAAATATTTGTTATTGGGGGAAAAAGTGGTAGTGGTAAAAATGAAGTTGCCAAAATGGTTAATGAGTTTTATATTTATAAATTAAAAAAATGTGTTACAACAGAATTTAGTAAATATATTAAATTATTTGCAAAAGAACTTACTGACTGGGATGGAATAAGTCAAAATAAACCTAGAAGATTTTTACAAGAATTTGGGGCGAAAGTTAGAAGTTATGATGAAAGATTTTTAACTAAGAGAATGATTGAAGACATTTCACTTTATGAAGGTTTTGCTGATGTAGTAATAATTAGTGATGCAAGAATGCCTTTGGAATTCGAAGATATGAAAGAGAATTTCGATGATGTAACAAGTATTTTAGTGATAAATAATTTTGCCCCGAGTAAACTTTCTATTGAAGAACAAAGTGATATTACAGAACGAGCACTAGAAAATTATGATGAATTTGATTATATTATTGCAAATGATGATTTAGCTAAAACCAAAGAAAAAGTATTTAAAATATTGGAGGAATTAGAATGAATATAAAAGATTTATTTATTAACTTTTTTATAAGTAAAGGACATAAACAAATACCTAGTGCACCGGTGGTTCCTGAGAATGACCCATCTGTATTATTTAATACTGCTGGTATGCAACCTTTAATACCATATTTAATGGGAGAACCCCATCCTTATGGAACAAGATTATGTGATTATCAAAAATGTATAAGAACTAATGACTTAGATGCTATCGGAGATACAACCCATCATACTTTTTTTGAAATGTTAGGTAATTGGTCTTTAGGGGATTATTTCAAAGATGAAAGTATTTCTTGGAGTTTTGAATTTTTAACAGAACATTTAAACATACCGGTGGAAAGACTTGCTGTGACAGTTTTTGCTGGTAATGATTTAATTCCATTTGATGAAGTAAGTTATAATAAATGGCTTAGTTTAGGAATAAAAAAAGAAAGAATTGCAAAGACTGTGGAAGATAATTTCTGGATAGCTGGAGCATCTGGTCCTTGTGGTCCTGATACAGAAATATTTTACTTTAGAAGTAATGATGAAATACCAGAAAACTTTGACCCAGAAGATGAACGTTGGGTGGAAATTTGGAATAATGTATTTATGCAATATTTTAAAGATGAAGCTGGTAATGTAACAGAACTTCCTAAGAAAAATGTTGATACAGGAATGGGTGTTGAAAGAGTTACTGCAATCCTTGAAGGTGTAAATGATAATTATAAATCAAGTATATGGAGTGATGTAATTGATTTAATAAGTAATATTTCTAATTTACCATATGAAGGTAATGAAGAAAGCATGAGAATTATTGCTGACCACATTAGAACTGCTGTATTTATTAGTGCAGACCCAGCAGGTATAAAACCAAGTAATACTGACCAAGGGTATATTTTAAGAAGATTAATAAGAAGAGCAATAAGACACGCTAAGAAATTAAATATTGATATAAATAGTAATTGGGAAGAACAAATAGCTAGATTACTTATTTCTAAATATAAAAAGTATTATAGTGAACTTGATAGTAATGAAGTTGTTGTTTTAGAAGTTTTGAAAAATGAAAAAGAAAAATTTAATAGAACTTTAGAAAAGGGTTTAAGAGAATTTGCTAAAGTAAGTAATAAAGATATTGATGGAGATGTAGCATTTCATTTATATGATACTTATGGTTTTCCAATAGAACTTACTGAAGAACTTGCTCATGATGCTGGCATTAATGTTGATGTTAAAGGCTTTCAAGAAAAATTTAAGGCTCATCAAGAGTTGTCAAGAACTGCATCTGCTGGAAAATTTAAAGGTGGTCTTGCTGGAAATAGTGAGATAGAAACTAAATATCATACTGCAACTCATTTACTAAATGCTGCTTTAAAAGTTGTTGTTGGACCAGATGTTCACCAAAAGGGAAGTAATATTACTGATGAGAGAATGCGTTTTGACTTTAGCTGTGACCATAAACTAAGTGATGAAGAAAAACAAAAAACTGAAGATTTAGTAAATTTATGGATTAGTGAAGGTTTAGATGTTCGTGCTCAGGAAATGGCTAAAGAAGATGCTATTAAAAGTGGGGCAGAATGTATGTTTATTGAAAAATATCCAGATATAGTTACTGTTTATTCTATCGGAGATATTTCTAAAGAGCTATGTGGTGGTCCACATGTTAAAAATACTAGTGAACTAGGACATTTTAAGATAAAAAAAGAAGAAGCTTCTAGTGCTGGTGTTAGAAGAATTAAAGCAATTTTAGAATAAAGTATTGATATTTATATAAAATTTGCTTATAATATAAAATGTAAGATTACCCAGGAAGTGGGTAATGCCTACAAAAATATGACTTTTGAAAATGACACTACGCTCAAATAATGGCTAGTGTCTTTTTTCCTACATTAGTTTTAACATTACAACTATTAATACGATTATAATTAATAAAAGAGTATTTTTATTCTCTTCGTTCATAACTTTACCACCTAGCCCTTTCTCCCCTTAAGTTTAACCTTGGAAAAGTACCGAACCAAATAGAAAGTAGGCACTACCACTTTTGGGTAACGGTGAACTATTATACACATATTTTTGTGCGTTGCAACACTTTCGACATCACATAGCAAAGTTTGACGTGTGAATGTGTTGTTTTTTTTGCTAAATACAACATAAAAGGGTTGTGTTTTTTAGTTGATATGGTATAATTTTGGTAAATATGGAGGCTTTATGGAATATTTGAGTGTGTATAATGAAAGAAGAGAAAAACTAAATAAAAAAGTTGCTCGAGGAGAAAAATTACTTGATGGTGAACATATTTTAATATCAATTATATTTATTGAAAATAATGAAGGTAAGTTTTTAATGCAAAAAACATCAAAAGAAAAGGGAAGTAAATATAGTTCAACTGGTGGTCATGTTTTAGAAAATGAAAATTCAAAAGATGCAATTATAAGGGAAGTAAAAGAAGAATTAGGAATTGATATTCCTAAAGATTCTCTTGTTGTTCTTGGTGGTATAACTTTAGGGATACCTATATTTGATGTATATTATTTAAAGAAAGATATTGATATAAATAAATTAAGTTTACAAAAAGATGAAGTAGAAAGTGTAAGTTATTTAAATAAGAAAGAAATAAGTAAATTAATTAGAGAAGAAAATATAACTAAATCACACGGAATAATATTTGATAAGTTTATAAAGTAAGGAAAATTGTTTTAAGCAAATAGAAATTATAAATAAAATTAACTTAAGAAATATAATTAATAAAGCTAAAGTAGTAATTGGAGTAAGTGCTGGAGCAATAAATTTAAGTAATGAAGCAATATATTATAATGATTATAGTGAAAAGATAGAAATATATGATGGTATTGGTTTAACAGATATTAATGTTTATCCTCATTTTGATATAAATAATAAGGAATTTTTAGAAGAAGTAAAGATGGTAAGTAAGATAAAAGCTTTAATTGCTTTACCAAATGAATCTTTTATAAAACTTGATGATGAACAAATTGAGTTTTGTGGAGACTGTTATAAAGTAGCAAATGATAATATCATAGAAATAAATTAATGGAGGTACTATGGAATATTGGGATTTATATGATAAGGATAAGAATAAGTTAAATAAAACAGTTAAAAGGGGAGATTATTTAAGTGATGATGAATATCATTTGGTAGTTAATGCCTGGATAATGAATGATAAAAATGAGTTTTTGATTTCACAACGTTCAGCGAATAAAAAACATCCTTTAATGTGGGAATGTACTGGTGGTTCAGCTTTAATGGGAGAAGATTCACTTGAAGCTGCTAAAAGAGAAGTGCTTGAAGAGTTAGGACTTGATTTTAAAAATGTTGAAGGTGTATTTGTAGGAAGTACTTTAAGATATTATGAAGGATGTCCAGATATTTTAGATGTATGGTTATTTAAATATAATTGTGATATAAGTGATGTAACAATACAAGTTGAAGAAGTAAATTGTGCAAAATGGGTAAGTAAAGAGGAATTAAAAACAATGTGTCAAAATGGGGAGTTTGATAAAAACCCATATTTTGATGAAGTAATGAAATGGTGTTAGTATGAAAGAGATTATATATAATAATGATAATATAAATTTAAGGGATGTAACTAGTAAAAGTGTTAGAATAAAAGTTTTATTAATAAATAATGGGAAGTTACTTATTGGTAATGAAGATGGATGTTTTATGTTTATTGGGGGACATCAAGAAGATAATGAAGAATTAGTTGATACTTTAAAAAGAGAAGTAAAAGAAGAAACTGGTATAGAGTTAGAAAATGAAGTAATAAATAATCCGTTTTTAAAAATAATTTATTTAAATAAAGATTATCCAAATAAGGGTGAAAATAGAGAAAGTGATATTTATTATTATGCCGTTGAAACTAACAAATTACCTAATTTAGAAAATGTTAATTATACTGAAAGTGAGATAAATAAACATTTTGAATTAATATATATTGATTTAGATGATGCAATTAATATTATAAAAGAAAATATTCCCAATCATAAAGATAATAAAATTATATCTAAAGATATGATTATTGCTTTAGAAGAATATGAAAGGATAAAATAGTTATGCAAATGGAAACTGAAATTAGTGTTTTAGTTAAAACAGATTATGAAACATTACAAAAAGAATTAAAAGAAAATAATTTTTTATTAAAAGAAGAGTATGTTGTAAATGATATTTATATGATAGATGAAAACGTTAATATTTCTAATATGAGTTATTTAGATATTCTAAAAAAATGTATTTTAGTTAGAGATATTGTTGGCTTTGAAAAAGTTTTATTATATAAATATAAAAAATATGCTGAAAATGGCGATATTTTAGAACAAGGAAAAGTTAGATGTCCAATTACTGATGTTGATAAAGCTGTTAAATTTATGGAAGCAATACATTATAAAAGATTGTTTGATATAAGTGATAAATGTATTGTTTATGCAAATGATAAATCAGAATTAGTTGTGCAACTTGTAAATGATAAATATATATTTATTGAAATGGAATCAACTGGTGATTATATAGATAGAAAATATAGGAATGTTGAAGAAATGAAAAGTGATTTATTAAGTTATAATTTATCTATTGATGAAAGTAATTTCTTTGTAAAAAAAGCAGAAATAATGTTAAAAGAAATTTTGGGAAAATAACTATATTTTGAGGGAAGACTTATGAATAAAATTTATGTAGTTAGACATGGAGAAACAGATTGGAATAAAAATGGGATATGTCAAGGAAAAACAAATATTTCATTAAATGAAAATGGGATTGCTCAAGCAAAGGTTTTAAAAGATAAAATTAATGTAAATTTAATTGATATTTGTTATGTTTCTCCATTAAATAGAACCATAGAAACTGCAAAGATTATTACTAATAATAAACTTGATTTAATAATTGATGATAGAATAGTTGAACGAGGCTTTGGTACACTTGAAGGAAAACCATTTAATTATGATGCAACTGCTAAAAGCTGGGATTATGAACTTAATTATGATGAATATGACATTGAGGCAATTAAAGAAGTTTTAAAAAGAGCTAAAGATTTTTTAGATTATTTAAATAAGACTTATGATAATAAAAATATCTTAATAATATCTCATGGAGCATTTATCAAGGCTTTGTATTTTAATATTGTTGGTTATAACAGTAAAACAGACTTTTTGTCGTTTTTTCCAAAAAATGGGGAAGTATTAGAGTTTGATATTTAAAAGAGGAAAAAAATATTAAATAAAAATAATAAGAAAATAATTGACATAACTAATAATTTATAATATATTAATATTGTAAATTATTCAAAGAAAGGAGTGTGATTAAGATGAAAAATTTACAAATGATTTATAATTGTAATGCTGAATTAATCACGCTTTGTTTTATTTAATGTATTTTAAATATCATTTTAGTTTTTGATAGAGTTCTGCATTACGCAGAATTTTTTTGAAAATGGAGGAGAAATGGTATACAAATTAAATATTAATGATAGGGCAGCTCTAGCTATCAAAAATAAAACTAAAAGAGTGGAAATTAGGGCAAATAAAAAGGGAAAAATAAATTATAGCAAAATTAGTTCAAATGATATAATAGAGTTTACTAGTAATAGTTTAGAAGTTTTTTATGCGGAAGTAAAAGAAGTAAATTATTATAAAACTCTTGAAGAATTATTTACTTTAGAAGGAACTAAATATACAACATCTAGCACAGATGATTATGATGAGGCAATTAAAAATGTCTATAAGTTGGATGGATATGAAGAATCAATAAAAAATTTTGGGGTTTATGCAATTCATATTGAATATTTATATAGTGAAAATACTATTTGGGATGAATTATATGAAAAAGCTAAAAATGTAAGAAATAGTAGAGAAGTTTCGAAAATGATTAGTGCTGGAGGTGTTGGAGCAGCAATTCTTACTAAAAACCATCATATTTATACTGGAGTATGTATTGATACCTCTTGTTCACTTGGAATGTGTGCTGAGAGAAATGCTATTGCTAATATGATAACAAATGGTGAAAAAGAAATTTTAAAATTGGTTTGTATTGATTCACGTGGAGTAGTAGCCTCTCCTTGTGGAGCATGTAGAGAATATTTAATGCAACTTTCTAAAAATAGCAAAGATATAGAAATATTAATAGATGAAAAAACAAAAGAATTTGTTAAGTTGGAGGAATTAATCCCTGATTGGTGGGGTTATGATAGAGTATAAATGAAAAATATTAAATTAGTTATTCCTAAGAAGAATGAATATTTTTATAAAGAAAAATTAGAAAGTGATGCAAAAACAATGAGTTATAATGCCGGTTATGAGGTAACATATAGTGGTTATGATTATAAAACTGGTTGTATAGAGTTTAATAAAGAAAATTGGTTTAAGATATTAATTGATGATAAAAGATATTTTGCATATGTAAAAGATTGTGAAATTAACGAGTATGTCGGATATGTAAATTATCAGTATAATGAAAAAGATGATATTTATGAATGTGGAATTTTGATAGAATCTAAATACAGAAGTAAAGGATATGCAAAAGATGCGTTAAGGTTATTAGTTCGTGAAGCAAATAAGAATGGAATAAAATATTTATATGATAATTTTGAAAAAGAAAGAGAGCATACTTTAGAATTATTTTTGAATTTAGGGTTTGAAATTTACAAAGAAACAAAATGGAAAAAATTTGATAATGATGTTGATGGAGTTATTGTAAGAATAAATACAAATGTGGAGGAAAAATGAAAATAATAGAATATGAAGAAAAATATCTTGATGATGTAAAAGATTTATTAGTGGAATTAGAAGAATATATTTTAAGTATTGATGAAGATGATTTAGACCAGTTGCATCCAGAATATAGAGATAAAATGGCATTAATAGATTTAGAAGAAGTAAATGAAAATAATGGTAAATGTTTTTTAGCTATTGAAGATGAAAAAGTAATTGGTCTAATTATGGGAGCGGTTAGAAAATATGATGAGTATGACTATTTAGATTATAAATGTCCAAAATGTGGAGTAGTAACCGAACTTGTTGTATCTAAAAATGTAAGGGGTAGAGGTGTAGGTAAAAAGTTAATGCAAGTAATGGAAGAATACTTTAAAAGTATTGGATGTGAATACATTTCAATTGAAGTATTTGCTTATAATAAAAATGCTATTAAATTTTATGAAAAAGAAGGATATCATACTAGAGGTTTATTTGATATAAAGAAAATATGAGGTAGAATATGTTAGAAAATTATAAATGTGTTATAGCAAGTAAGAGTCAAATTATAGAAAAATGGGATGAAGAAATAAAAAAACATAATTATTCTGAAGAATGGAAAATATATAAAGAACAGTCTTTAAGTAATATGGATACTAGAATAGTTTATATGGGATTACTTGATGGAAAAATTATAACTGAAGCAACTGCAATTATATCTTCTAAAGATAAATGTATGGAAAATAAAGATGATTTAGTTGATAATGGCAAAGCCTATTTATCAGCATTTAGAACAAATAAAGAATATGAAAATCAAGGATATTTTTCAAAATTATATAAGTTTGTGGAAAGCAATTTAAAGAGTAAAGGTTTTAAATCATTAACATTAGAGGTTGAACCAAAAGAGATTAGAAATATACAAATATATTTTAATTGGGGCTTTACTAAATATATTAAAACTGGTTTTTGTAAATATGCAAATGGTGAAGTTGCAATAGTAAATTATTATGAAAAAGAACTTAATTAATGATTTTTGTTTAAAAGTTTGATACAATCATAGGTAAGGAGATGATTGTTTTGAAAAAAATAACTTTTGTAACAGGTAATTGGTCAAAAATTTTAAGTGCCAAACAAATATTGGAACCTTTAGGGATTGAGGTTAACCATGTTAAAATGGAAACAACTGAAATTCAAGCAGATAGTGTTGAAGATATTGCAATGCATTCTGCCAAAGAAGCTAGTGATAAATTAAAGTGTAATGTTTTAAAAAATGATACTGGTTTATTTGTAGAAGCTTTAGGTGGTTTTCCAGGCCCTTATACTCATTATGTTGATGAAAGAATAGGTGAAGATGGACTTCTTAAACTTCTAGAAGGAATTGAAAATAGAAATGCTTGTTTTATTGAAGCTTTTGCTTATTGTGAATATGGAAAAAGTCCGATAGTATTTAAATCAATTACAAAAGGTACAATTGCAAAAGAAAAATCAGGAACCTTTGGCTGGAGTTGGGATTTTATCTTTATTCCAGAAGGATATGATAAAACAATGGGAAACTATAATGATGATGAAAGATGTCATGTTTGGAATACTGATGGTTATAAAGAACTTGCAGAATTCATGAAAGAAAATTAACTATGATTAAAGTTATTGCATTTGATTTAGTGGGAGTTTTGGTTAATGAAAGAGATATTGTTTTATCGAATGAAGAAGAAAAATTAGAAAGATTATTTGGACCTAATTTAAGTGATGAAGAGTATTTGAAAGAAGCAAATAAAATTGTTAATGATGAAACAAATATATTATATATTACAAGGGCATTAATTAATAAATTATATAAAGTAAAAGATAGAGAAATATTTAAAAAGGTAAAAGAAATTAATAGTGATGTAAAAATTGTTATTGCAACTAATCATATATCTTTTGTAAAAGATTTTATTAATAATAATTTTGATACTATGTATTTAGATGATTTAATTATATCTGCTGAAATAAATAAAATAAAACCTAATTTAGATTTTTATAAATATGTATTAGATAAATATAAAATAGAAGCAAATGAATTATTATTTTTAGATGATAATATGGAAAATATAAATAAAGCTAAAGAATTAGGTATACAAACAATTAAGGTAGAAAAGAATAGCAATTTAGTTAGCGAGGTAGAACTTTATATAAAAGACAAATAAGATTGGAGAATAAAAGTGAAAACAATATATTTATTGAGTGGTCCGGGTACAACAGAAGGCTTTTCAAATGTAGTTTCTAGCAAATTACAAAAAGATTTAAAGGATGTAAAAACTATATCTTTTATTGCTTCTTCATCTGAAAATCATGAAAAAAATATGAATTTTGTATTTGGTAATGAAAAAATAACAGGTATGATTAATCATTTGAAGGATTTTGCAAATTTTGAACAAGTAAGTATTGTTGATGATGAAAATAAATATTTAGATATTAATTCAGATGTTATTTACTTACTCGGTGGAAATTATGAAATGCAATTAAGTTTTATTAAAGAAAATAAGTTTGATGAGATACTTAAAATCATAATGGTATTTTACTTTGTACCAGTTGTGGTGCTATGAATGTTGCAGAATATGGTTATTATTCTAAAGATGAAGATATTGAAAAAAGTTTTTTCTATAATCGATTGGGTGTTACTAATATTACAATAGATCCACATTTTGATATAGAAAATGATATACAAGTTGAAGAAGCAAAAAAGATGTCGTTTGAACATGTTATTTATGGAGTTCCAAATTCATCTTGTATAAGGATAAGTAATAATAATGTTGAGATGGTTGGAAAAATTTATGAGTTTAATAATGGAAATGTGATTGAATATAATTAATATAATTTGAGGTGTTATTATGAAAGTATTCTTGTGTGGTGGTGGAAGTGGTAAAATAGTTGCTGATGCCATGAGAAAGTTTGAAAGTTTACTAGATAAAAGTAAACCATTATTGTATGTTCCTCTTGCTATGGAAAGTAGTAGATATGATAGTTGTTTGGCGTGGATTACAAATGAAATGAGTTTAATAAATGTAAAAAATATTGAAATGGTTACAAGTGGAAATGATTTATTTAGTAAAAAATTAGATGATTATTGTGCTATATTCATTGGCGGTGGTAATACATATAAGCTTTTAAAAGATTTAAAGAATAGTAAATCATTTGATAAAATAAAAAATTTTATTAATAATGATGGAATTGTTTTTGGCGGTAGTGCAGGTGCAATTATATTTGGTAAAGATATTAATTCGTGTAGAATGCAAGATAAAAATGATGTTGGGTTAAAAGATACAAAAGGGTTTAATATTATTAAAGATTATTCATTATTATGTCATTTAAATCGTAATGATGGTATTAAATTTAATAGAAATAAAAATTCTGATTATTTATTAGATTTTTCAAAAGAAAATAAAACTATATTTTTACCAGATGATGATACTATTTTTGTAACTGACAATGAAATTAAAATTATTGGAAATTCTGATTATGAAGTATATAAAAATAGAAAATGTGAAATTGTGATAAATGATAAAAAGGAGCAAACATAATGATAAGGCCAGCAAATATAAATGATGCAAAAAATATTATTGAGTTGAATATTAAAGAATGGAAAAATACCTATAAGGGTATATTTCCTAGTGAATATCTTGACAATCTTGATAATTTAAAAGAAGAAACAATACTTAAGTGTCAGGATAAAATACATGAATATGTTGTCTTTGAAGAAAATAATAAAATATTGGGGTTTATAAAATATGGAAATAATAGACAAAATTATTTAAATGAATATGGTGAGATTCATGCTTTATACGTACTAAGTGAATCACAAAAAAATGGAATTGGTAAACAATTAATAAATTATGTACTTGAAAATAATAAAGGAAAATACAAATATTTTTTGGTTGCCACTTTAGCTAAAAACAGTGCAAATGTTTTTTATAAAAAATGTGGATTTAAAAAAGTTGGGAATGTATATTTTGAACTTAATGGTAAAATATATAAAGAAAATTTATATTGTATAACAATGGCTCATAGCTAAAAATATGTTATTAGAAAGAGTGATAAAATATGATTAGATATAGTGATGAAGAAGGTTTTATTAGACCTCATGGAATAAAATATAGAGAAAACCAAGATAAAAATATTAAACTTCCTAAAGTAGCAGTTGGTGTTTTTTCAAGACATCTATTTGAAGATGTAATAGAAAAATTTAGTTCTTTAGAAGTAGGGTATATATCATGTGCTAATATGGATAGGAATGTTTATATAATTAAGTATAAAGATGTGGAAATAACATTCTTTATGGCGGGTGTAAGTGGTCCATGGATAGCTGGTGATATTGAAGAGTTGTATGCTGCTGGGGTAGAAAAAGTTATTATCTTTGGTAATTGTGGAGTACTTGATGCAAATATTGAAGATTGTAGTATAATTATTCCAACCCTTGGATACAGAGATGAAGGAACAAGTTATCATTATGTTCCAGAAAGTGAAACAATAGAAATAAATCCTGATTATAAAAAAGAATTTATTGATATATTAAGAAAGTTTGATTTTGATTATACAAAAGGTGCTACATGGACTACAGATGCTTTTTATAGAGAAACTAAAGATAAGATTAAATATTATAAAGATAATGGAGTAGTTTGTGTAGAAATGGAAGGCACAGTTATTGCAGCAGTTTGTAAAAAACTAAATATGAAATACTTTACTTTCTATTATGCTGGAGATAATTTAGATGGAACTGTCTGGGATAAAAGAAGTTTAAATGGATTAGTAAATATAGATAAAAAGAAGGAAGTATTGCTATTAGCATTAGAGCTTGCTTTAGTAATATGAAAAAGGGGGGGTAAATACAATATGTATAGTGGACTTTTAATATATTTATATGTTATAATAATTGTAAATTCAAGTAAATGTTGGGTGGTTATATGAATAATTTTAATTTTAATTTATTTAAAAATTTTTATTACATTGTTGTTTATAAAGGTGTTACAAATGCTTCAAAAAATTTAAATGTCGCACAACCATCTCTTAGCTTAAGTATTAAAAATTTGGAGTTACAATTAAATAAGGTTTTAATAAATCGTAGTACTAAGCAGTTTCAGCTAACTCAAGAAGGATTAAGATTGTTTGAAACTTTGCAACCTATGTTTGAGAGTTTAGAAAAAAATATAGAGTGTTTTAATGATCAAAAAAGCTATACTGAATTAAATATTGGAATAAGATATAGTTATGCTAAATCAATATTATTAAAATTTATTCAAGAATTTAAAAATAAATATAATAATGTAAAATTGAATGTTGATTTATATTCAAAATTAAGTATAGACAAAGTTACTAATAAAGAATATGATATTGTTATTGATGAAGAAGGATATATTCATAAATTAAACGATGTTTCAACCGAACTATTATGTGAATTAAATAACTATTTTGTATGTGGAAATGAACTGTTTAGTTTATATCAAAATATTAATAGTATAAAACAATTAGACGATGTACCTTTTATCTCTTACAGACCATCCTTGAAATCAGGGAAAATTAAAAAAATGTGTTTTCTAAATGATATTAGTTTTATGGATGTGATAAATATTAATGAATCAAACTTATATTTTTGTTTATTAGAAAACAATTTTGGAATTGGACTATCTAATGAATTGCTACTTAAAGAGTATTTAGAACATGATTCTTTACAAGTCATCGATGTTCAAGAAGAAATATTTAGTGATAAAGTATTAATAGCTTATACAAAAACTAATCAAATTGTTATTGATTTTATAAATTTGTTAAAGAAATTTGTTGATGAGGAGTTGCAATAATGGAAATTTGGGATTTATATGATGAAAAGTTAAATAGAACTGGCGATGTTGTTATTAAAGGAAATGAGATACCTAATGGTTTTTATCATTTAGCTTTAGAGATTTGGATAATTAATTCAAAAAAAGAGATTTTGCTGATTAAGAATTCTTTAGATTATTCAAAACGATATGCTGGTAGTTGGTGTTGTGTAGGTGGTAGTTTTATTTCCGGGGAGAATCAAGAAACCGCTTTAATTAGATTGTTAAATAAAAAAATTGGGATAGTTACAACGATAGAAAAAACAAAACCAATATTTTTAAAACCAGTAAAAAGAAGTTTATTCAAATATGCATATATTACATGTATTTTGTCTGCAGATTTTGATTTAAATAATATTAAATTTAATGATAATGAATCAACAGCAGCAATGTATGTTGATAAGAATGAACTCATTAATATGTGCAATAATGGAGAAATTGCCTATTATTTAATTGATAGAATTGAAAATGAAGTTAGTAAATATTTTTAAAGTAAAGGCCAAATGTAAAAGTTGGCTTTTAATATTAAAAAATATTATATTTAATATTAAAAAAAAGTATTTTTCTTTTATTAGATCATGTCATATAATAATTTTAATTGAGGTGATAATATGCAAGAAGAATATTGTGAATCATTAAAAAGATTGTTTGAAAATAATTCTTTATTGAAAAATAAGGTAAGAGGTTTACCAAATTTAGGGACAAGAAATGATGGTAAAAACTTTTCTTTTGAGGTGAAAAAAATAGCTGATGCCTTTTCTATTTATGGCAACGAATTGTATCAATTAGAAAATGAAAGAATAAAAGGTTTAGAAACTAGATCACTAGGTGGTGGAAGCCCAATGGAGACTGAAGCATTTCCATTATGTACTGCAAAGTTGATTGATACTATTTTGCATAGTAATATGTCTGAATATCCATTAGCAGCAGGCGATGAAGTATCTAGACAAGAAATCGTTAAATATTTAGAAAGAGAAGGGTTTGAAAGTCCAAAGGGAATAAATGCTGATAATGTAATTTTTACTGTATCAACTACTCAAGCATTTAATATGATTATGAAAGTTATTGCTAGACCTTATGATGTTGTATTAATGACTGGTCCAAACTATGGTTTATTTACTTTTACTCCTGAACGTGTAGCTGGTGCTGTAGTAGAGATACTTCCTTTATCTGAGGAAGATAATTGGTATGTAAATCCAGTAAAATTGGAAAAAAGAATAGATGAATTAAATGAGAACTTAAAAAAAATGGAACCAGAATTAAAATATGTTCCACGAGTAGTAGCATTTTTAAATGAAAATCCACATAATCCTTTAGGAAAAGTCATGAATAAAAAAAATTCGGATATTCTGGATAAAATTGGTGATGTTTGTCTTAGAAAAGGTGTGTTTGTTATTGACGATATTATTTATAGAGATTTAACATTTGATAGAGATAATTTATCTTTGCCTATGGCTTGCAATAAAAAATATTTTAATAATACTATTACAATGACTGGTTTATCAAAAAGTTATGGATTAGCATCTTTGCGAGCTGGGATGATAGTTGCCCATGAATCCATTATTAGAGGAGTTAGAAATTATATTTTTCAGACTATGGATTCATCTCCGGTAATGCAAGGTAAAGCTTTAGCTGGTGCTTTTAATGCATCAGATTTACGATATCAAGTATATAGAGAATATTTTAATCCAATTGTTGGTGAGTATATGTATCGCTTAGAGTTGTTAAAAGCAATGGTTGAAGGCATAGAGTCAGTTAATGATTTAAATATACGGAAAAATATTGAAGAAGATATTAGAAAATTAGCATCAAATGAATTTAATATTAATCATTTATTAGAAGGAATCCCGGATGTTCATTTTGTAAACAACTCAATGCCAGAGTCAGGTTTCTTTGCTTTACTCGATTATACAAATTTGAAAAATAAAGAGGCAGATGGAAGAGTTATAAAAAATGAAATTGAATTGCTTAAATATATGTATGAACAAGAAAAGATAAAAATAATATTAGGTCAGTCTATTTCATTTCCAAATAGCGAACAGTTAATTGGAAGAGTGACAACTGCACTTCCAAGAGAGGATATAATAGATCATATGAGTGCCATGAATAGATGTTTAAGAAGGCTTAGATAAGATGAAAAGAGTAGGTATTGTATCTTGTGATAAATGGGCTGATAAGATTAGTGAGGATTTAAAATTAAGAGATGCTTTGAATGAATTAGATGTTGAGTCGGAAATTGTTTCTTGGCAACAACCTTTAGATAAAAATTTTGACTTACTTATTTTGCGTTCTGTATGGGGTTATCAAGATGATTTTAATAACTTTAGAAGATGGCTTTTAACGTTAGATGAAAAAGGCGTGCCTTTATTGAATGATATTAATATGATTTTAGAAAATATACAAAAGGAAAAACAATTCAACTTGCTGAAAAAGAATAAAATTGAAACAATTAAAACATACTTTTTGAAAAATTTTGAAGCTAGTGAGAAAAACATAATAAGAATTTTAGAAAGTAGATTTGGAAACGAACCTTGTGTAATTAAACCAACCATTTCTGGAAGTGGCAAAAATACATATGCTGTAAATTGTAATGATGAAATTCCAAATAGTGCTTTATTTAATGAAATTTATGGTAATTTTGAAAAAATTTTAGAAAATAATCCTTATTGTGGTTTAATGTTTCAACCATTTATTCCCGAAATAATTAATGGGGAATATTCATGCATCTTTATTGATGGAGTTTTAACTCATACTATGCTAAGGTTTCCAGCAATATTTCATAAAAAAATAAAAACTCAGTTAGTGACTAATGTTCCACCTCAAATTTTAGATTTAGCTAAGAGAGTTGAAAGCATTAATGAATATAGTGGATATTTATATATGAGAGTTGATATGGTTTTGATTAATGGAGAAGCAAAAATTATGGAAGTGGAATTAGCAGAACCAGATTTATTAACAAAATATATTGATGATAAAAAAATACAAAATAGTGTGGTTAGAACTTTATCAAAAAGAATTAAAGAAAGGGCTGATAGATTATAAATACATGTAAAATAGTTTTTGTAGGAGGTCCATGTGGTGGTAAATCAGCATCTTTAGATTATTTTCAAAAAAATTTTCTTAAAGATGGAATAAATGCAATCTTTATTAGTGAAACAGCAAACTATCTTTTAAATAATGGGTTAGAGATAAATCGAAATATATCTATTTTTGATTTTCAAAATTTATTATTTAAATTGCAATTTTTAAAAGAATATTTAAGGGAAGAAAGAAGTGAAGTCCTTGTATGTGATAGGGGATTACTTGATGGTAAAGTCTATATAGGAGAGAAAGCTTATAGCGAGATTTTAAAACTTAATAGAGTTACTGAAGATGTGATTAAAAATACATATGATGTAGCAGCTTATTTTAAAAGTATTGCATATGAGTATCCTGATGAGTTTGCAAAGAAAAGAATTTATGAAACGCCAGAATGTGGAATAAAAAGAGACATTGAAAGTTTAAATGTGTGGAAAGGTTTAGTTCTTCCATTAGATTATAAAAATGAAGATGGTTTTATTTTAAAAAGAGAAAAAATATATTTAGGCATTCTTGAATATATTTTGAAAAACAAGGATAAATATAAACAAAATTTAAATAGTTATTATGATTTTTCCTATGTTAGATTTATGTTAAATGGAATTGATACAATTTTAGAAAGCAATCATTTAACTGAAGAAACTAAAATGAATGTAAGGAGGTTGGTTCGATGAAGAGACTTTTATATTTTGAAGAATATGAAAACAATTTATCTCATTCATTATTTAAAAGAGAGGATATAGATGTAATAATTATTAGAACAAGTAAAAATATGAAATTTTTTAGTGATAGTTATTTAAAATATACATCGAAATTTAAATGCTATACAATTGATTTTAATAATGATATAGATGAAGAAATAAAAAATTTTAAAAATTGGTTAAAAAAAAATAATATAGAAAAAATAGATTGTTTTTTAAGCGATTCAGAATATTATTTAGCGTTTGCTAATAGATTTGCAAGAAAGTTGGGATTAGAAGTTTTAAATGATGAGCAAATAAAATGGGTTAGAGATAAAGTTTATATGAAAGAAAAATTTAGAGATATTGGAATTGATACTGTTGATTTTCAAGCTATAAATAGTAAAGAAGAATTAAAAAATTTTTTTCTTGAAAATGGTAGCAAAAGAATTGTGTTTAAACCTAGACGAGGAATGAATAGCATTAAAACTTATATAATTGATTCTATTAAAGATATTGATGATTTAGATGTAATAATTGAACCTGGAAAATATATGGCTGAAAATTTTTGTTATGATCATGAATGGTCGATAGAAAGTTTAGTTCAAAATGGTATTGTGTTAGATTCTTATGTTACGTATATTCCTAATCCTACATTATGGGCCACAATTAATAATGAGCTGAACTGTCATATGACAGTACCAAAAATTCCAAATTTCTTTAAATTTATACCTAAAGAATTTATTCAACAAATAGTTACTGGAATGCAACTAGAAAATGGAGCCATGACTATAGAGGTTTTTATTAGTGAAGATGGCTACGTTAAGGCAAGTGAATTAGGATGGAGACTTCCTGGTTGTCAGGCAACTTTAAATCATAGTTATTCTTATGGAATTGATATATATAATATATTAATTGATATTGCTTTGCGAACTCCTGTTACGTTAAAATATAGAAACAGAATTTTAAGTGTTGGAGATTTATATTTGCCTAATAAGGAAGGACTTGTAGAGAAAATAACTCCTTTAGATGAACTATTGAATATGGATGGAGTTATAGCGGGCGAAATGTTTGCCAAAGCTGGTGAATATCAAAAAAAACGAAGAGTTGGTAATGATGCTTCAGGATGGGTTCAAGTGGTTGGTATTGATGAAAAAGAAACTTTGAAGAAGATGAAAATGGTGTTTAATAATTTTGAGATTGAAACAAAGAAAGAAACGAGGGATTTAAAACATGTTAGAGAAAAAAAGTAAAATAATTCTATTGGGTATTTTAATAATCACTGTTGTTGGTTGTTCTAAAGAAATGAAATCTATTAATTCCTTAAAAGATTTAGAATTTAGTAAAATTGGTATTTATACTGGTTCCGAATATGATTCTTCACTTGAACAAAAATTGCCAAATTCAGAAGCTACATATTTTAATAGTTATAGTGATCAAATATCTGCTTTAAAAGCAGGAAAGATAGATGGTTTTTTGACTGATGAACCTTTAAGTAAAGAAATAATTAAAAATAATTCTAATTTAAAAATTTTAGAGGAAAAATTAAGTGTAGATAGCTACGCATTTGCAATAAGCCCTAAAAGTAAGTGGCTAGAAGAAAAAGTTAATAACGAATTATTAAAAATGAATAGTAATGGCAGATTAAAAGAAATAGAATTAAAATGGATGAGTGATAAAGAAGAAAATAAAATATTAGAAAAGTATACTTATGATGATTCTAAGGGTGTAATAACATTTGCAACAGTTTCTGGTTCGGCACCATTTTCATATATGAAAGATAATGAAATAGTTGGATACGATATTGATATTATAAATTATATTTGTATGAAATTAGGTTATAAATTAAAAATTGTGGAAATGTCTTTTGATGGAATAATACCAGCACTAAAAAGTGGTAAAATAGATATGGCAGGTTGTTCTATAATTGTAACAGAAGAAAGAAAAAAATCAGTATTGTTTTCAGTTCCTAATTATACAGGCGGAATTGTAATGATTGTTAGAGGATAGTATGAAAAAAGTTATTTGTTATTTAATATTAGTTGTTGTAATTGGAACTATTATTTTTCTAAATTTTGACAACTTAGTTGATTTTGGAAATAAGTTTATATTGAGTTTTAAGAGAACCTTGATTGAAGAAAAAAGGTACCTTTTAATATTAAATGGGCTCAAGAGTACTCTAATAATATCTTTCTTTGCTATTTTTTTAGGCACAATATTAGGAATTGTAATTTTTCTTATAAAAAGAATTAAAATTGAAGTTGTAAGAAATATTACAAATTTCGTGGTATCTTTAATACAAGGAACCCCGATTACAGTTTTATTACTTATATTTTACTATGTAATATTTGAAAATATTAATATAAATCCATTAATAGTTGCTATTATAGTTTTTGCCATTTATTTTGCTGCATATGTTTCTCAGATTTTGGTAGGTGCTTACAATTCTATAAATAAATCACAGATAAATTCAGCCTATTCTTTGGGTTTTACAAAAATTCAAACTTTAAGATATATTTTATTACCTCAAATACTATCTTATGTTATACCTGTTTATAAAAATGAATGTGTATCTTTAATTAAGCTTACTTCAATAGCCGGTTACATATCTATAATGGAACTTACAAAGGCTAGTGATATTATAAGAAATAGGACATATGAAGCATTTTTCCCTTTAATATTGATAGCAATTATGTATTTCATAATTTGTTTATTAGTTAGTAAAATGTTAAATGTGTTTTATAGAAAAGTTAATCACAGGGCGGTGAAAAAAATATGAGCACTATTTTGGAAATAAAAAATGTAACCAAGACATTTGGTGATGAAATAATATTTAAAAATGTAAATTTGATAGTAAAAAAAGGAGAAGTTATTTCTATAATTGGAAAAAGTGGCTCAGGTAAAAGCACTTTTCTAAAATGTTTAAATAGATTGGAAGAAATTAATGGTGGAGAAATACTTTTTGATAACAAAAATATAAACAATTATCCAATTTCGATTTTGAGACAGAAGATAGGATTGGTTTTTCAAGATTATAATTTATTTGAACATTTAACTGTATTTGAAAATTTAATTATTGGATTAATTAAGATTAAAAATTATTCACAAACCAAGAGTGAAAAAATGACATTAGATATTTTGAAAAAAATTGATTTATTAGATAAAAAAGATAAATTTCCTGATGAATTATCTGGTGGGCAAAAGCAACGAGTAGCTATAGCTAGATCTATGTTAATGAAACCAGATATTATACTGCTTGATGAACCAACAAGTGCTTTAGATAAAGAATTTAAAGAAAGTGTATTAAATTTGATTGCAGAATTAATTGAAGAAAATATGACTCTTATAATTGTTTCACATGAGGAAGAGTTTGTAAAAAAAGTGTCTGACAGAGTAATTGAACTTAAAAATAATAAACTAAAGGAGGTTATTAAATGAGTTTAAGTATTGATGAATATAATAAGCAAGAATGTAAAGGAAAAATAATGCTATCAAATAGATTTATCAGAGCATTTAAACCAAAATTATTTGAAGCAGGTGGTTTTCCAACAACTGTTCAAGTGGAAGATGAACTTATAAGATATATAGATAGTATGCATGCTTATAGTTTTGATACTCACTATAACAAACTGTGTGGAGGTATAACTCGTGAGGAATTTGAGTTGTTAAAAAAATGTACTTATGATATTTATGAACTTACTAAAAAGACTTATCGTGGAGAATTTTTAGTTAAAGCTCCAATGATTGCTTCAATTTGTGAAAAAAGAATTATTGAAGCAGCACTTGGAACCATCGAAAATAAAAGAGTATTTGAAATAGGTGGTGGTTCTGGAACTTTAGGTTGTTTGCTTCTTGAAGATGGAATAAAATATGCTGCTACAGATGTAACCCAAGCATTTTATTTGATACAAAATCGCTTGTTTAATCATATTTGCCGAAATAGTATAAATGAGTTAGTTAATGAAGAATTAAATAATAATTCTAGATGTATTCATATTCCTTATTGGAAATTGTGGGAAATGAGAAATAGTCCTATTGAAACAGACTTAGTCGTTTCCAATCATGCTTTGTTAGAAATGAGTCCAAATTCTTTAAGATTTTATTTGAATTTTTGTAGAAAGGCATTAGAAAAGTCTGAAGAAGGTATTTTTGTTTTTCAAGGTGGTGGTTGGAGAATTGATCAAAACTTAATCGATTTAATTAACCTTTTTGAAGAATATGGATATTACTTAAAATACTTTGATCATAGTAAAGAAATTGCTGGTTTTTCCTTGCAACCAGGTTCAATAAAACAAGATGTTGTTAAAGCTTTAAAAAATTTACTAAATGGAGATGTTGAAATAGAAAAAATATATGCTTTGGGTAATCATATACTTGAAAGACTTGGTAGTGAAGAAATATATTTTACTGATACTTTGGGCAGAATGATGAATGATAAATTTGAAAAAATTAAAAAAATGGAGAAAATTGATATTGAAACGGTTAAGTCATTTTATAGTCAATTTGGAAATTTAAAAATGAGCCCCGATGATGAATTTGGTGAATATATTTTAAGTAGAAAAAAATAATGGTGATATTTATATGAGATATGCTATTATGTCAGATGGTAAGGGAACTAGATGGAATAATTACATGGATACTACTAAACAAACTATTTCAATAAATGGAGAAAATTTATTGCAAAGAACTATTAGATTGTTACATGAAAATGAAATATATGATATACTGATATTGTCACATGATAGAAGACATTGGATAAATGGCATTAAACATGTAGAATCTAGTTTTTCAAAACCATTAGGAAAAATGTTTGCTTTTGATTATTTAGAAGAACCTACAACTTTTCTTTATGGTGATACATTTTATTCTGATGATGCGTTAAAGAAAATTATAAATACTGATACTAAAGATATTTGTTTTTTTGGAACTGAAAAAGCTTTAATGGCAGTAAAAGTTGTTGATTTTAACTTATTTAAGACTCGTCTAATGAATATTAATGAAGAAAATTGCAATATTTATCGTTTGTTTGCTGATGATAAATCTAGATTTGTTTATGTAGAATCGGAATTTTATAATATTAATACCCCAAATGATTACCATATTTTATTAAAAAAAATTAAAAAGGAGACCGACAATGGAAAAAATAATTGTAAATTTTGATAATCTTAGAACGGAAGATATAAATGAAAAAATATATAGACCTAGGGCTATAATGATTAATTCTGACAAAGAAATTTTGCTTGGTTTTTGTGATAATACATTTCAATTTCCAGGAGGGTTTTTAGAACAAAATGAGACCTTAATTGAAGGGTTAAGAAGGGAAATATTAGAAGAAACTGGAATATCTTTAGATAATGGAGAAATTATAAAACTTTTTTGTACAATTCAATATTTAAATAAAGATTATCCAAAGAAGAAAATTAATAGATTAACAGAATTTGATTATTATTATGTTAAAACTGATAAGAAGATAAATCCTGATAATACAAATTATGATAAGTGGGAAAAAGAGAAAAATTTTCAACTTAAATACGTTCCTATTAATGATTTTGAACAAGTATTATTAGATACTATAAATGATAATTTGATGAATAAAATGATTTATAAAGACATGATAAAAGTATTTAATTTAATAAAGGAAGAATTATAGAGATGAATATATTAATTTTAGTAGGGGGACCTACAGCTTGTGGAAAAAGTACTTTTGTAAAAAAATTAAGTATGACTTTGGAAGAAAGTAAAATTTATCGAAGAGTACAAGGCTTTTTTGATATAGGTCACATGAGAGGATTAGATAACAAAGATATTTTTGATAAGGTTACATCTGAAGATGTAGATGATTGGTTTGTAAAGTATTGTGAAGACAATAAAGTAGTTATTTCTGATGTACATTATGCTGTTCAAATGAACAGAAATGAATTAATACAAAAAGAAAATGATGATATTAATGAAAATTATCTTCCAACAATATCAAAAGATTTATTAACTAAATTAGACCTAGCAAATATAGTGGTTGTGGCAGTATGGTTAGAATGTAATCCTGAAACTTGCTACCAAAGAGCAATTCAAAGATTTGAAAATAGTGAAAAAGTTTTAAGAACAAAGTCTATTGAAGATGCCCAGCTAGAGAGTTTTTCGGAGAAAAAATCATGGCTGGAAATTTTGAAAAATAACAATGTTAGTGGTATTATATTAGATTCTCAATATATGTCACCCACAGAAATGGATAAAATTTGTTATGCACAAATTCAGTCAATAAAAGAAACTAATAATTGCATTATTTTATCGAAAAAACTGGAATGTAAATAGATTATATAGTATAATTAAATTAAATATGGAGGTTAATTTATGAAAGAAATAATTTATAATTATGATTTTTTGAAAGAAAGTGAAGTAACTGAAACTGTTATTAGAACAAAAGCTGTATTAGTAACTGAGTCTGGTATTGTTATTGGTAATGAAAATAGTATTTTTCAGTTTCCAGGTGGACATTTAGAAGAAAATGAATCTTTTGAGGATTGTTTGAAAAGAGAAATATTAGAGGAAACTGGCATTGAAATAACTGATGAAAAAATTGACAAACCTTTTATGAAAGTTACTTATTTAAGTAAGGATTGGCCAGAAGAAGGAAAAAATAGAAAAGCAGAAATTTATTATTATGCAATAGAAACTTTGAAAAAACCAGATATATCCAAGGTTAATTATACTGAACATGAAAAAGAAGGAAATTTTAAGATAGAAGTTTTTCCTCTAAAAGAGGCTATATCAATTATTAAAAATAATATTCCTAATAATAAAATGAATAAGATTATTGCTCCAGATATGATTTTGGCAATAGAAGAATACTTAAATGTATGTGAGAAATAAATATGGAAGACTATGATATTTTAGAAATGGAAAATCTAAAAAGTAAAAAGATAGCGTTGGTAGTTGAGGATGATGAGAATTTTGTTTTAGATATAATCAATAATGATGAATTTATTGTTATTCCAATTAGATTTTCTTATAATTTGAGTAAATTCTCCGATGAGTATGTAAACAAAACTAAAGAATTATTTAGTTTTTATTATAATAAAAATAATGTTTTAAATAATGAATTTGTAAGAATGAAAAAACATTTTGTTCATTATCAAAGACACCCTTTTATTGCATATGTTCCGTGTAAAAATGAATATAAAGATTTAATTAAAATTCTAAATAAATTAAATATTGAATGTCTAACAAATAAAATTAAGTTTTTAAAAAAAATGAATAATAAAAAAAAACTTATATTAATTGATTATGATGAAACTTTAACAAAATCTGATGATACTGTTTCAAATAGAGTTAAAAAAGCAATTTCTAAACATATAAAAATTGGAAATGAAGTTGTAATATGTACGGCTAGACCTAGATATCAAACAATAGATATAAGTAAAAATATTAATGCTTCTAATATCGTTGTATCATCTAATGGAGCTGAAATATATGATTATCATAATAATAAGGTCTTAAAATTATTTTATATAGATAAAGATTTAGTTTATAAAATGGTAGAGTATGCTTATTATTATGATGTTAGATTAATTCTTGCAGTAGATGATTGTGATTATATTACTAAAAATCCTTATAATTCAAAACAAATATTATTAAGTCATGGTAACTATAAGAATATTCTAAAAAATAAAAAAGTTAAACAATGTATGTATATTGATGAAAATGAAAAGAATGTTTTAAAAATTAAACATATTATGAAAAATCTAGATAGAGTAATGATTGTAAATGAAATAAGTAAAGAAGATACTTATTATGAAAAGTGGTTTTCTTTGGGAAACAACGACGCATCCAAAGGAAATGCACTATGTTTCTTAGCAGATTATTTTAACATTCCTATTAAAAATACAATTGCAATAGGTAATGATTATAATGACATTTCAATGTTTAATAAAAGTGGTTATAGTGTTTGTGTAGCTAATGCTTCTGAAGAAATTAAAAACATGGTAGATTATGTTACATCATCAAATGATGATGATGGTGTTGCTATCTTTCTAGAAAGTATTCTAAAAAAGTAAAATCTATAGATATGATTATCACAGAAGATATGTTAGAAGATAATGCATTATTAATACAAAAAGTTAAAAAGAAATTTATAAAAATGCTTTTTGTGTAATTTACTAAATTAAAAAAGTAAAGAACGTAAGTTATTTGTTCTTTACTTTTTCTATTTTAATTGTATATCCGATTGGTCCAAGAATTTTTAATAAACTTAGAATTGATGGAGATGATGCTCCACATTCTATTCTAGCTATTTTTTCTCTTGAAACACCAGAATATTTGGAAAATAAATCTTGTGTTAAATTATTTTCTTTTCTAAAACTTATAAATTCTTTAATGAATATCTCATTTAATTCTTCAGGATTATAAGCAACCTCAATATAGTTTTTATCATAGTCCATTTTTGTTTCACCACTAATATTGTATCAAATATGATACTAAATGTCAATATCTGGCTATTAATACAAGCGATAAAGTGATATAATGAAGTTATTAGAGGGGAGATTTAATTATGGAAGAAAAGAAAATTCATTTAACATCGGTAGATTTACCATATTTAAAACATATGCCAAAATTTAAATATAATTCTGATGATGCTAAAAAGACTGCAATGGGATTTATTCGTGATGCAGCTATAAAACATAGTGTTAACTATCAAGCTTTACCAGCATTTAATTTCTATGGTAAGAATATTACTCATGGACAATTTTTTGATGGTTCTAATATGGTAGGTAATGCTTTTTTAAATTGTGGAGTTACACCAGATGATGTTGTACCTATGTTTTGTCTTAATACACCTGAAACGTTTATGGTTGAATATGGCCTAAATGACATGGGTATCTGTACTGAATGGTTTAATCCTGGGGTAGTTTCAAAAGAATTATTACATAATTATTTAGTGAAAAATAAAACTAAAGCATTAGTGATAATTGATGCAATGTATCCAGTTGTAAAAGAAGCTATTAAAGGAACAAATGTAGAACATGTAATTGTTACATCTGTTATGGACTCATTCCCATTAAAAATGAATTTAGGATATCAAATTCAAGTTTTTGGATTAAATGCAGTGCTTAATAATCCATATTACAAACATGCAATTAAAGGCATTGAAGGATTTGTTCCAAGTGAAAGAGAATTAAATGATTTATCAATTGATGAACAAAGAAAAGTTCTAAAAAAATATCAACAATTATTACTTAATTTTGATGCGTATGCTAAGAAACAAAAGATAATGGCTAAAGCAAGTTTTTATAAAGATGATAGTCGTGATGATAGATTTATTCAATGGGAAGATTTCTTGAAAATATATGGCGAAATGAATTATACAAGAGCTGAAGGTTACCAAGATGGTAAAGTTAAATTTATAGTTCATACAGGAGGAACAACAGGTCCAGCTAAAAGAGTTGCAATGACTGACTTATCTTGTAATACACCAATTTATCAAACAACTTTAATGACTACAACAGATTACAATTTTGAAGATTCATTTTGTCAATTATGTCCACCAATGGTTGCATATTCTCTTGAAGGAATGCATTTAGCAAGATACTATCAAATGAATACGCATTTGATTGCAACTTATGATAGAAATGAATTTCCAAAAACTATGTTAAAAACTAAAGCAAATCATTATTTTACAGTGCCATCATTTGTTAAAACTTTAGTTGAAGACCCAAAATGGGCAACTAAAGACTTTAGCTTTGTAAAATCTGTTCAACATGGTGGCGAAGAAATTGAAGCAGAAATTGATGAACAAGTAGATAAAATTCTTAATGGTAGAAGTCGCCATGGATATGGTCAAAACGAAGAATTTGGGGGAGTAATATTTAATTATGATATTCCAGGTGTTCCCAAAAAATATGGAACTTGTGGCTTCCCACTTGCTGGTTCAAACTACATTGTAATTGATAAATTTACTGGGGAAGAACTTCCATATGGTAAAGATGAAGATGGTAATTATCATGTTGGAGAATTCTTATTATCAACTGATGCCTCTATGCTAGGTTATATTGATGAAGCTCCGGAAGTAAACGAAAAAACAATTTGTTATAGAGATGGTAAAAAATATATAGATACTGGTGATGAAGCTTATATTGATGAAGAAGGAAGACTTTGTTTTGTATCTAGAGAAGAAAGAATTATTAGAACTCAAAATGGAAAAATATTTGTTAAAGTCCTAGAAAATATTATAAATAACATTCCTGAAGTACTAGAATGCTGTGTTGTTAAAAGTCCACATCCTAGTAATGTGGCTGAAGCATCATGTCATATAGTATTAAAAGAAGAATGCTTTAATCAAGATATTGACAAAATTATCGAAAAAATTATTAAAATAGTTGAAGAAAAAACAAAACCGATGTATTATTATTATATACCAGGAACCTATGAATTTAGAAAAGATAGGTTACCACTTACACCATTTGGTAAAACAGCTTTTAGAGAGCTTGAACAACAAAATGCTTTAGAATATGAAATGAATAATGGAAAAGCATTGAAAAAGGTAAGGGTAAAAAAGTAAAAAGAGGTAAAATATGAATTCGATAGTTTATTTAAGTTTTGCAAGTTTAGTTTATATTACAATTATAACAATAGTTTATTTTAAAAAAGAAAAAATACATTCAGTAGAAATAAGTATATTTTCTAAAATATTATTATTAGTGTTATTTTGTTTAATCTTTGAAATATTAAGTGCATTACCAATAATGAATGAAGTAATGTGGCTAAAGATATTTTTAAAAGATATATTTATGACATTGCTTGCAGTACTTTTCACTAATTTCTTGAAATATTCAATTATATTAGTTAAAGGTTTAGACTATCGCTTTCCAAAATATTTTGAAATAACTAGATATTTAGTTTTGGCTGTGGTGGGAATTATTATTTTCTTTTCACCGCTATATGTTAATTGCGATAGTAATGGAGTTGTAATTAACACTTATGGGTTAGGTCAAGCTATTTTATCTAGTTTTTCTATATTTATAATTATAATAATCTTCTTTATTTTAATATTTAATTTAAAGAAAATCAAAAATAAAAAAGCTATACCATTAGTATTATTAATTGTTTTAATGTTAGTTAGTGGTTTTCTTCAAATAAAGTTTCCAAGATTAATACTTACTAATTTTACATTAAGTATTGTAACTGCAATAATGTACTTTACAATTGAAAATCCAGATGTTAAAATGATTGCACAGTTAAATGCTGCCAAGGATGCTGCAGAAAAAGCAAATTTAGCTAAAACAGAATTTTTATCAAGTATGTCACATGAAATTAGAACACCTTTAAATGCAATTGTAGGTTTTAGTAATATGTTACTTGATGATAAAGATTTACCAGATAGTGCTAAAGAAGAAGTTAATGATATAGTAATGGCTTCAGATAATTTGCTGGAAATTGTTAATGGTATTTTGGATATATCAAAGATTGAGGCTGGTAAATTAGAAATTGTTAATAACGAATATGATTTTAATAAAGTTACAACTGAACTTATTGCTTTAACAAGAGGAAGACTTGGAGATAAACCAATAGAACTTATTACAAAAATAGATGCATCAATACCTCAGGTGTTATATGGTGATGCATCAAGACTAAAACAAATCTGTGTAAACATTTTAACTAACGCAGTTAAATATACAAAAGAAGGAAGTATTATATTTAGTATTAATTCCGTAATAAAGAATGATGTATGTAGATTAATTATTTCTGTTGAAGATACAGGTATAGGAATAAAACAAGAAAACTTAAATAAGTTATTTAATAAGTTTGAAAGATTAGATTTAAAAGATAATATTACTATTGAAGGTACAGGGTTAGGACTTGCTATAACTAAGAAACTTGTTGATATGATGAATGGAAAGATAGTTGTGCAAAGTGTATTTGGAAAAGGTTCTAAGTTTACAGTATCAATAGATCAAGGGATTGTTAAAAATCCAACTATAAAAGTTGAAGCAATAAATACAACTCATGAAAAGATTGAAGTAAAAAATAAAACAGTCTTGGTCGTAGATGATAACAAAATAAATCTAAAAGTTGCAGAGAGATTATTACAAACTTATGGTGTTTTAGTTGAATGCGTTGAAAGTGGATTTATTTGTATTGATAACTTGAAAAGTGGCAAGAAATATGATTTAATATTAATGGATGATATGATGCCAAGAATGAGTGGTGTAGAAACTTTACAAAAGATAAAAGTTGAAATACCAGAATTTGATATTCCAGTGATAGCCTTAACAGCAAATGCCTTAACAGGAATGAGAGAAAAGTATTTAGCAGATGGATTTAATGATTATCTAGCTAAACCAATTAATAAAGATGAATTAAATAGAGTTATAAATGAATACTTAAACAAGGAGTGAGATTATGAAAGACGTAAACATTTTAATTAACAATGGAGCTAATATTAAAAAGGCTTTAGAATTATTCGGAGATATGGAAACATATGATGCAACACTTGAAACTTTCTTACAAGAAGTTCCTGGAAAATTAAAAAAAATTAAAGCATGTAAAGAAATTGGTGATATGGCAAATTATGCAATACTTGTGCATTCTTTAAAGAGTGATGCTAGATATTTTGGCTTTGAAACTCTAGGAGAACTTGCATATGACCATGAACTTAAAAGTAAAGCAAATGATATGTATTATGTAAGTGAACATTTCAATGAATTAATGACTGAAGCAAATAGAGTAGTTAATTTAGTTAAAAAATATATGGGTGTTGGGGTTGTTGATGAATCATCATATAAAGAACCAATTAAAACAAGTGATAAAGCTATTTTAGTAGTTGATGACTCAAATATAATAAGAAACTTTATATTAAAAATTCTTGATGATTCATTTGATGTTATTTCAGCAACTGATGGTAAAGAAGCAATTGATATTTTAGAAAGTGAAGAAAAAAGAAAAAATATTAAAGCAGTTCTTCTTGATTTAAATATGCCAAATGTTAATGGTTTTGAAGTATTAGATTATTATAAGAGTAAAGATTTATTTAGAAGTATTCCAATTTCTATTATAACTGGAGTAGATGATAAAGAGTCAATTGATAAAGCATTTAAGTATCCAATCGTAGATATATTACTTAAACCTTTTAATGAAAGAGATGTTAAAAAGATACTTGAAAAAACTATAAATAGTAAATTATAGTAAAAATAGTTGAATTTGTGTGTGAACTTTTGATATATTATTAATGGCAGGTAATGCTGTTGGTTCTAGAGGCCGGCGTTAATCCACGCTGGTGGACACTAAAATCCAGCAAACCGACACAGGCTGTTGCCTAAACACAGTCCAGACCTAATATAGTATGTAAGTAGTTTGTCAAATTATAGCAACAAACTTGCATTGATTACTAAATTGTGATAATATATAGATGTATGGAGTTAATCACTTCATATGTGAAGTCTTATAGTAATTCATAAGGCATCACCTCCTTTCTAAAATATAAGTTTATTTGTTAAATGACAAATAAGCTTTTTATATTGTATTTTCATAAAAATGGTGCTAGAATATGTGGTAATTATTACGGAGGAATTATGTATAAAGATATATTTATTAATTTAAGTTTATTTTATCCAGATTTTTATGATAGTTATGAAAAATTTTATATGGAAAGATTTATATATTCAAGTACAGAAATTGAAGGTATAAAAACTAAAGAAGAAAGAAAAATATTTGTAAGCACTTTAATGAGAGCTTTTCATGAAACATATAATTATGATGCGTGTAACCTTCAATCTCGAACACGTTATTAATTAAGCTAATTATTGGAAAACCAATAATTGGCTTTTTAATTTTATTTATATAATCCATAATAATTATAGATAAGGTGATTGTATTGAAAAAGTTAAAATTATTATTAATAAGTTGGTTATTATTACCAATTAATGTGTTTGCATATTCAAATTACATCATTCCTGGGGGAGAAACTTTAGGCATTGAAGTAAATAGTAAAGGTGTAATGGTTATTGGGTTTTATCAAATAAATGGTAAATTTAATAAAGGTGCCCCTGCAATAAAAGCTGGAGATTACATTGTTAAAATTAATGATGTGGAAGTAAACACTATCAATGAATTAACCAAAGAAATTGAAGCAAATGTTGATGTTGGCAAAATAAATGTAGAGCTTAGAAGAGATGGAAAGACTAGAACAAGCAAGTTAGAACTGGTCAAGGTTGGGGAAATATATAAGACTGGTTTATATGTAAAAGATAGTATTACTGGTACAGGTACTTTGACATATATAGACCCCGAAACTAAAATATTTGGGGCTTTAGGGCATGAAATAATAGAAAGTAATACAAATAGTATTGTAGAAGTTAAAGATGGAAGTATATTTAGAAATTATATAACTGGTATAGATAAAAGCAAAGTTGGTTATGCTGGAAGTAAGAATGCTAAGTTTTATTATAATACTAAATATGGAACTATAAATAAAAATACTAATGTAGGTATATATGGAATATATGATAGTATATTACCCAATAAAGAAAAGTTAGAAGTTGCAGACAAGTCTGAAATAAAAATAGGTAAGGCAAGTATAGCAACAGTATTAAGTAAAGAAGAAATTAAATATTATGATATAGAAATAACTAAAATAGATGAATATGCTAAAATTAAAAATATATCATTTAAAATAACTGATAAAGAATTACTTGATAAAACTGGTGGCGTAGTGCAAGGAATGAGTGGTTCACCGATTATGCAAAATGGTAAGATTATTGGTGCTGTAACCCATGTTATTATTGATAATCCTACAATTGGATATGGCTTATTTATAACAACTATGCTTGATGAAGGAGAAAAATAGAGTAGCATCTATTTTTCTTTTGTGTTATTATATTATTGGTGATTATCATGAAAGTATCAATGAAAGATAATATAGAATTATATAGAAAAGTAGATGAATTAACTAATTTAAATACTGTGTCTAAAAAGTATTATAGAGATTTTAAAATATTAAATACAGATGTAAGAATATTTAATGAAAATAGTAAAAAGATATTAATTTATTTACATGGTGGTGGTTTTGTATCAGGTAACTTAAATACTCATTCTAATCTTTGCTATAAGTTATCTAAAGAATTAAATGTATGTGTTATATCAATTGATTATAAATTAGCTCCGGAATATAAATTTCCTTATCAAATAAATGAAATAAATAAAGTATGTGAAGAAATATTTAAATTACATAGTGATATTGTTATAATGGGTGACTCTGCTGGTGCTAACTTAGCTTTTTCAGTGGCAACAGTTAATAGAAAATTAAAATTTAAGGAAATAATTATGGCATATCCCACAACTCAAACTGATTACACAAGTAAAACAAAATTTAAATCTGTAATAGAAAATAGTGGTAAAACATTACTTACTAAAGAATCATTAAGGGATTATTTTTCCTTATATTTAAAAAATGATAAAGATTATAAAGATAAAAGAGTTAATTTACTTCGTAATAATTGGTTATTTGGATTACCTCCCGTTACTATAATTACAGGAACACATGACCCCCTTCATGATGAGGGATATGCATTAATAGAAAAGTTAGATAGATTTTTAGTTAAAACTAGGTATTTAGATGTAATAGATGCAACTCATGGATTTTTAACAAATATGTTAGAACATAAATATACAAATGAAGTAATAGAATTTTTAAAGGGAAGTGATTTTTTTGAGTAAATGGTATCGTTTAGACAATGCAGCAAAAATCTTTCCACCTTCTAGAAGTAAGAATGATTATAAAGTATTTAGATTTAGTGTAACATTGTTAGAACCTGTTAAGGTGGATATTTTAAATAAAGCTTTAGATGAAACTTTAGAAGAATATCCAATATTTAAATCCAGTTTAAAAAAGGGTATATTTTGGTATTATTTAGAAGAAGTTAATAAAAATTATGAAGTAAAAATGGAAGATAAAAGTCCTTGTTCTAAAATAAGTAATAATAATTTATTTGAAGTATCTGTATATAAAAATAGAATTAATTTAGAAGTAGACCATGCCCTAACAGATGGAACTGGTACACTGACATTCTTAAAAAGTTTAGTAGCTAACTACTTAAATAGTTTATATAATATTAAAAATAATGAAGTAATAAATGAAGGTAGTATAAAAGAAATAAAAGAAGATGCTTTTAAAAAATATAAAGATAGTAATTTTAAAAAAGTATTAAAAAGTAAGAGAGCATATAGAATTAAAGATGAGAAATATATAGATAATAGACTTAAAGTAATTGAAGGTATCGTAAGTATTGATGATATTAAAGTAAAAGCTAAAGAGTTTGATTTAACAATTACAGAATATTTAACTAGTGTTTTAATTAAATCAATCGGAGAAGTAAAAAATAAAAGTAAAAAACCAATAGTTATTACAATACCAGTTAATTTAAGAAAATATTATCCAACATATACAGTAAGAAACTTTTTTAGTGTAGTAAATATAGATTACTTATATAATAATGATACGTTTAGGGATATAGCAAAGAGTGTAAAAAATAAATTTAAAGAAAAATTAGATAAAGAAAATATAAAAGATAAGATGAATAGTATGATAAAACTAGAAGATATATTTATAGTTAGATTAATACCAGTTTTTATAAAAGATTTTGTTTTAAAAATAGCATGTAATATAGAAAATAAATATCAAACTATGACTTTATCTAATATAGGTATTATTAATATGCCAGATGTTTATAAAAAATATATAGATTATTTTAGTGTATTTACAAGTACATCAAAAATACAAATGTGTATGTGTTCTTATAAAGATAAAATGGTTATTAGTTTTTCATCTAAATTTGTAAATAGTGAAATAGAAAAGAATTTCTTTAAGTTTTTAAGTAAAGATGGAACTGATGTAATAATAAATACTAATGATTATGGTGATTGTGATGAATAAATGTAATAAGTGTAATGTTTTTATAAATACTAAAACAAGTAAATGTCCTTTGTGTGGATGTAATATTAATAGTAGTAAAGGAGAAAATGTATTTCCTCATATAAATTATTTAGATAAAAAATATCATTTAATGAAGAAAATATTATTATTCTTATCTTTATGTGGAATATTTGTTTCTTTATATATTAATTATTCTATAGCTCATATTCTTAGTTGGTCTTATTTTGTAGTTTTAGGTATTATTACTTTTTGGATTACTTTAATTATTTCCCTAAATAGCAGAAAGAATTTAATAAAAATGTTATTTTTAGAAATGATTATTTTAATTATTTTATCATTAATCTGGGATTATTCAACTGGTTTTAAGTTATGGAGTATTAATTATTTATTACCATTTATTATAGTTTTATATTTAACTTTAATATTTATTATAAAATTATTTATTAAAAGATTAGAGAGTGAATTTGTCTTTTATGCTAGTGTTTCATCACTTATTGGGCTTATACCAGGACTTTTAATTTTACTTGATAAGTTACATGTTTATTTTCCAAGTTATATTTGTTCAATATTTAGTATTGTAATGCTTATATATTTATTTGTCTTTAATAATAAAATAATTAAAGATGAAGTAGAAAAAAGATTTCATATTTAATAAATTTGTGATATAATTTTTTTGAAGGTAGGTTAATTATGGATATAAGTATAAAACTAGATGATTATAAATTAAATGTTAGAACTTGTGCATTTATTAGATGTGGTGATGAAATATTGCTTTGTGAACATAAAGATAAAGATTACTATAGTTTGCCGGGTGGTCATGTTAAAATGGGGGAAGATAGTAAGACAGCTTTAATGCGTGAGTTAAAAGAAGAATTAAATTATGATTTATGTGAAAATGATTTAAGAATTGTAAGATGTATAGAAAATTTCTTTACTTATAAGAATGAAAAAATACATGAATACTTATTTGTGTATTTAACAGTTCTAGATAAATCTTTATATAATGGAGACTTTAAAAACTTAGAAAATAATAATATAACTATGAATTGGGTAAAGGAAGATGCATTTATTTTACTAAATGTTGAACCAGGAGCTGTAAAAGGAATTATTAGCAATAAAAATATAGAACATATTATATTAAAATAAAAAGGGATGATAAAAATGAATAAAAAATATTTACCAATTGGTAGTATAGTTAAATTAAAAAATAAAGATGTTTTAATAATGGTAACGGGATATTATTCTGTTGAATACGAAGAAAATGTAATGATATATGATTATTCAGGATGTCTTTATCCAGAAGGATTAATGGTTAAGAATGGTATTTGTTCATTTAATCAAAGTGATATTGATAATGTAATTTTTAAAGGTTATGAAAGCGATAGTTATAATACAATAGTTAATAATTTTGATAATAAAGATACATTAGAAGAAAAATCAATTAATTTAGATAATATTGAAGATTTATTTGGTGAAGATATTAAAACTACTGAAGAGTTTGAAATACCTCATTATAAATTTGATGAAAATGGTATAATTATTAATTAAATGTAGAAAATATAAAGTATTTGTGTTAGAATATATTTTAAAAAAGCGGTGATTCCGACCATAACAGGAACTTAAAAAAGAAACTAGAGAGCAAACTCTAGTTTTATTCTTGTTTTTAGTGTATAATTATTTATAGTGAGGTAGTTATGAATATTTATATAACAAATGAAGCAAATAAAATGAGATTATTAATTGTTTTATCTAAAGAAAAGAGATTTAATAATAATAAGTTTTATAGTTTTAGGAAACTAAAGAAGAAACTTATTTTTGATTATAATAATAAAACAATTGAATATGTAATGAATAAATATAATGTTAATATAAATATTGCTAAAATATATTTAGAAAATTTATATTTTTTAAAAGATTTAGAGGATAATAAAGTAAAGTTTTTAAATGCTTTAAAAAAAGATTTAGATGAAAATAACTTACTTATATATAATAAAGAATTTAGAAAGTATTTGGAAAACAAAGATATAACTGTTTATAATAAAAGTAAATTAAGTAAGGAAGAAAAAAGAATATTAGAAGGTTTAAATATAAGAATAGAAAATAATTTAAATAATAATTATGAACCTTCTATTTATGAAGCAGAAAATATTGAAGAAGAAGTAGAATATGTTATTAGAAGCATTAAAGAATTGTTATGTAAGAATGTTGATATTAATAATATAAAGATAATTGCAAGTAAGGAATATAATAAATATTTAGATTATTTTTGTGATTTATTTGGTCTACCAATTAATATAGCAAGTGATAATACTTTTTATGGTACAAAAATTGCTTCAAAGTTTTTAGAATTATATGATAACTATGAAATAGATGAAATTATTGATAAATTAAGTGATGAAGAAAATATAAATGATTTAATTACAATTGTAAATAAATCTGTTTTAGTAGATGATAAATATGCAAGAAAAGAATTTATTATTAATGATTTAAAAACAAGTAAAGTAAAAGGTGTTTTATATAAAAATGCTATAGAAATAGGTAGCTTAGATGATTATTATAGTAGTGATGATTACGTTTATTTAATTGGTTGTAATAAAGGTATTTTTCCAAAAGTTTATAATGATGATAACTTTCTTAGTGATAAAATATTGGATGAGTTAGACTTAGATACATCAGTTGAAAAGAATAAGTTAGAGAATAAGAAAAACTTCGAATTTATTAGAAATATTCCTAATTTAGTAATTACATATAACTTGTTTGATGGTGAAAAAGTTAAGTATCCATCTAATATAATTGAAGAGTTAAAAGTTGATGTAAAAAAAATAGAAATAGATAGAAGAATATCATATTCAAAAAGTTTAAGTAATTTAAGTTATGCTAAAGATTTAGATAATTTATATAAATATAATGATGAGGGTAAGTATTTAAAAATGTATCAAAAGAATTTAAATATTCCATATAAAGAATATAATAATACATATTTTAAAGTAGATAAAGCCCTACTTAAAGATAGTTTAGAAAGCGGGATTACATTATCATATACATCACTTGAGATGTATAATGAATGTAGTTTTAAATATTTTTTAAATAGTATTATGAAGTTAAATATATTTGAAAATACTTTTAAGATAGTTGTTGGTAAAATAGTGCATCATATTTTAGAAATAGGGTTAGATAAAAAAATAGATATAGATTTAGAAATAAGTAATTTTATAAAAGATTTAGATTTTAGTTTTGGACCAAAAGAGTTATTTTATTTACATAAAATAACTAAAGAATTAGAGTTCTTATTAGATTATTTAGAAGAACAAAAGAAACATTCTAAGTTAAATGAATATTTATTTGAAGAAGAAATTAGTATTGATAAAAGTTATGATGGTATAGATATAACTTTTAAAGGTGTTATTGATAAAGTTATGATGACTAAATATAATGATAAAGAAGTTATAGCTGTTATAGATTATAAAACTGGAGATAAGAATATAAAACTAGATACTTTAGAATATGGAATAAATATTCAATTACCAATTTATTTATATTTGTTAAAAAAGTCTAGTAGATTTAAAAACTCTGTTATAGCAGGTTTTTATATAGAAAAAGTACTTAATAATTGTTTAAATATTGATAAGAATAAATCATTAGAAACATTAAAGAAAGAAAATTTAAGATTACAAGGATATACTAATAGTAATGAGACAATTATATCTTTACTTGATGATAATTATTTAGATAGTAAGATGATTAAAGGATTAAGATTTAAAAATGATGGTTCTTTTTATAGCACAAGTAAAGTGTTAAGTAATGAAGAGATGGATAAATTAATTATTGTAGTTGATGAAATAATTGATAAGGTTATAAAAAGTATTGTTAATGGTGATTATGAGATAAATCCAAAGGTTATAAAGGGTAAAAATATTGCCTGTGAGTATTGTAAATTTAAAGACATTTGTTATGTAACTAAGGAACAAGAATTAGTGTTAGGAGGTGAAGAAGATGAACTTAACTAAAGAACAACAACTTGCAGTAGATTTGGAAGGTTCAAATATTATTGTGTCTGCTGGGGCTGGTTCTGGTAAAACTGCAGTATTATCAGAGCGAGTTATAAGAAAATTAAAAGATGGAGTAGATATTCGAGATATTTTAATTTTAACATTTACAAATGAAGCTGCAGGAGAAATGTCTACAAGAATTAGAAAGAAAATGAAAAAAGCTGGGTTAGATGAACAACTTGTGTTTTTAGACCAAGCATATATTATGACTTTTGATGCCTTTGCTTTAAATTTAGTTAAAAAATATCATTATATATTAAATATGAGTAAAGATATTTCTATAATAGATGCATCAATTATTGGGTTAAAGAAAAAGAAGTTTTTAGAAGAAATATTTTTAAGTCTTTATGAAGAAAAAAATAGTAATTTTTTAGAAATGATTAATAATTTTACAAGATTAGATGATGATACTATTGTTGAGGCGATATTAAATATTAATGAGTGTTTAGATTTAAAATATGATAAAGATAAATATTTAGATAGTTATATAAATATTTTTTATAGTGATACATATGTAAATAAAATATTTGATGAGTATTTTATGTATGTAAAGGAATTATCTTTAAAATTAGAAGATTTAGTTTTAAGTATTGAAAATTTTATGGATGATGCAAGTTATGAAAAAGTGTATGATACTTTAAGTAAATTATTTAGACCGAATAAATATGATGATTTATATAGATATAAGGATGTAACGTTGCCTAAATTTATGAAGTTAGATAGTGATGGAATAAAGATAAAAGAAGAAATAAAAGATACGTTTAGTGAGTTAAAAGAATTAATTTATTATAGTGAAGATGAATTAAAAAGTTATTATTTAGATACTAAAAAATATGTAGAAGTAATTATTGAAATAATAAAGATGTTAGATGAAAAAGTAAATAAGTATAAATATGAACATAATGCTTTTGAGTTTAGTGATATTGCTAAATTAGCTATTAAAATAGTAGCAGAACATGAAGATATTAGATTAGAACTTAAAAATAAATTTAATGAAATAATGATAGATGAATATCAAGATACCAATGATTTACAAGAGACATTCATTAGTTTTTTAGAAAATGATAATGTTTATATGGTGGGAGATATCAAACAATCTATTTATAGATTTAGAAATGCTAATCCCATGATATTTAAAGAAAAATATGATAAATATACTAATAATGATGGGGGTAAGAAAATAGATTTACTTAAGAATTTTAGGTCTAGAGAAGAAGTATTATTTAATATAAATGAAGTCTTTGCTCCCCTTATGACTAAAGATATCGGGGGAATTAATTATAAAGAAAGCCATGCCATGATTTATGGTAATTTAGCATATATCAAAAAGGGAAGTAATTCTAATAACAATTATATGGATATTTTAGAATATCATAATGAAGATAAGAAATTTAGTAATGATGAAATAGAAATGTTTATAATTGCAGATGATATTAAGAAAAAGGTAGAAAGTAAGTATCAAGTATATGATTTTGATTTAGAAAAAAATAGAGGTATTACTTATAATGATTTTTGTATAATATTAGATCGTGGTAGTAAGATGAATTTGTTTAAGAAAGTATTTGAATATTTTAATATACCAATGCAAATTTATAAAGATAGTAACTTGATGGATGCCGATGATATTTATATAATTAAAAATATTATTAATCTTATTATTGCTATAAAAAATGGTGTTTTTGATAAGGAGTTAAAGTATTATTTTACTAGTGTTGCTAGAAGTTATGTTGGTAATTTAAATGATAATGAAATATTTAAATGTTTTGAAGAAAATAAAATGTTTAAAACAGATGTTTATCAAATATGTCAAAATATTAGTAGGGATTTAGATAGTTTAACAATAAATATGTTACTTAAAAGAATTATAAAAGAGTTTAATTTTTATGAAAAGTTTATTTTAGTTGGGGATATAAATGCTAGAATAAAAAGAATAAATTATTTATTAGATTTATCTTTAAATGAAGAACAATTAGGTTTTACAATTAATGATTTTAGTGATTATTTAGATGAACTAATAGAAAGTAAAAGTGAAATAAAATATAAAGAAAATAAAAGTAGCAGTAATTCTGTTAAAATAATGAATATTCATAAATCTAAAGGGTTAGAGTTCCCAATATGTTATTTTGCAGGTTTTCCAAAAACATTTAATATTAGGGATTTAAAAAATAAGTTTATGTTTGATAATAAATATGGAATTGTAACACCTTTTTATAAAGATGGTATTGGTGAGGCTTTTGTAAAAGCATTAGTTAAAAATGAATATTTAAAAGAAGAAGTTGCTGAAAAAATAAGGTTATTTTATGTAGCATTAACTAGAGCTAAAGAAAAGATTATTATGGTAATGCCAAAATATGAAGAAAGAAATAATCCTGTTAATGAAATAGAGTTTATAGATGGAATAAAGTTTAAATCTTTTTATGATTTTTTAGTGGCTTTATCTGGTAATGTTGCAAGATACGAAAAAGAAGTAAATATAAATAATTTAGGTTTAACTAAAGAATATGAGTTTAGTAAAGTAATAAGAAATAATACTTTAGATAGTAATGATGAAATAATGGAATTTATTGATTGTAATATAGATTATGAAGAAATAGAGACTAAGCACGCATCTAAAATAATTAAAAATATTATAAGTAAAGAAGAAGCAAAAACATTAGAATTTGGGACAGATATGCATGAAATACTTGAGTTAACTGATTTTAAAAATGTTAAAACTAATAATAAATATATTAATAATTTACTTGATACATTTAATTTTAAGGATGCAACTATTTATCAAGAATTAGAATTTGTTTTTGTAAAAGATGATATAAAATATCATGGTATTATAGATTTAATGCTTGAATATAGTGATAAAATATGTATAATAGATTATAAATTAAAAAACATTGATGATGAAAATTATATTAAACAACTAAGTGTTTATTATGATTATGTTAAAAGTATTAGTGATAAAAATATTGAATTATATTTATATTCAATACTTGATAATGTTGTGAAAAAGGTTGGTGTTTAGATGAAAATAGCAATTATTGGAGCTGGAGCTTCAGGCATGGTAGCTGCTTTAAATTTAGCCAAAAACAATTTAGTTTATGTGTTTGAAAAAAATAGTGATGTAGGTAAGAAATTATTATTAACTGGAAGTGGTAGATGTAACTTAGGAAATGTTGATAATAGTTTAAGTAAATATCATTCAAGTAATGATGAACTTATTAAATATATAATTAATTATAGTAATTTAAATAAAGTTAATGAATTGTTTAAAGAAATTGGTTTAGTTATTAAAAATAAAAATGGTTATCTTTATCCTTTTAGTGAAAAGTCATCAAGTGTTTTATCAGCTTTAAAAAATGCTTGTTTAGAAAGTGGAGTTAACTTTAGATTTTGTTCTACTATTTTAAATGTTGAAAAAATTAATGATAAGTTTATTGTTAATGGTGAAAAATTTGATAAATTAATTGTTGCTACAGGGGGATGTAGTTACCCAAAAACTGGAAGTGTTGGAATTGGTTATGATATTGCTAAGAATTTTGGCCACAATATAACTGATTTATTTCCTTCTTTAGTGCCACTTTATACAAAAAATTCACTAGAAAAAGAATGGAAAGGAATAAGGTGTGAAGCGATAGTTTCTTTATATGAAAATGATAAATTTATTAAAAGTGAACATGGAGAACTTCAACTAAATAGTGAAGGTTTAAGTGGTATTTGTATATTTAATTTAAGTAGAAATATAAAATTAGGTTTAAATCATAATTGTAAAGAAGAAATAAGAATTAATTTTACACCATGGACGAATGATTTAAGAAGTTTTTTAGATAATTTTAAAGATAAAAAAGTATCTGTTATATGTGATGGCTTTATGGATTATAAGTTAACTAATATTTTATATAAATATTTAGGTATTGATACTAATAAAACTTGGAATGAGTTAAGGGATTTAGATAAAAATAAAATAGTGGATGCTTTAACGGATTTTAAAGTAGATATTAAAGATACCAAGGGTTATTTAGATGCTCAAGTTACTTGTGGAGGAGTATGTTTAAATGAAATCAATTTAAATGATATGAGTTCTAAGTTCGTAAATAATCTATATTTTATTGGTGAGGTTTTAGATTTAGATGGTGATTGTGGAGGATATAATTTAACAATTGCTTTTATAACAGGACTTTTAGCAGGTGGTAATAATGATTAGAATTAAAAATATTAGAACAGAAATTAAAGAGAATATCGATATTTATGAACTTGCTAGTAAGAAGTTACGTGTTTCTAAAGAAAAAATTGATGAAGTAACTATTCATAAAAAATCAATTGATGCTAGAAGTAAAATGATGTTTGCATACTTTTTTGATTTAGATGTAAAAATAAGTAATGAAGAAAAATACTTAAGAAATGATGTTGTGAAGGTTGAAAATGAAGATTATGTTTTACCAAAGAGAGGTAATGTAGTCCTTGATAAAAGACCAATAATAATTGGAACTGGTCCAGCGGGTTTATTTGCTGCTTATTTCTTAGCTCAAAATGGTTATAAACCAATTATATTTGAGCGAGGAGAAAAAATTGAAGATAGAATAAAAACTGTTGAAGATTTATGGCAAAATAATAATTTTAAATTAAATAGTAATGTGCAATTTGGTGAAGGTGGAGCAGGTACATTTAGTGATGGTAAGTTAAATACATTAGTTAAAGATAAAGAAAATAGAATGAGAGAAATATTTAAAATATTTGTAGAATGTGGTGCTCCGAAGGATATAATGTATGATAATAAACCTCATATTGGAACTGATATATTAAGGCAGGTTATTGTAAATTTAAGAGAAAAGATTATATCTTTTGGGGGAGAAATTCATTATAATTCCTTATTTCAAGATATAATTTATAAAGATAATAAAATAAAATCTATTGTTGTAAATAAAAAGCAAATAGATACAGACATCTTAATACTTGCAATTGGTCATTCTGCTAGAGATACATTTAAAATGTTAAGTGAAAAAAAGATATTTATGGAACCGAAACCATTTGCAGTTGGTGTTAGAATAATTCATCCTCAAGAGGTTATAAATGAAAATCAATATCCAATTAACTATCCTTTTTTACCACCAGCATCATATAAATTAACTTATAAGAGTAAAACAGGACGTGGTGTATATAGCTTTTGTATGTGTCCAGGTGGCTTTGTGGTTAATGCTAGAAGTACAAATAATGGTATTTGTGTAAATGGTATGAGTAATTATAAAAGAGAAACAAAATATGCAAATAGTGCAATTGTTGTAACTGTTGGTCCAGATGATTATGGCAAAAATATTTTAGATGGTATGTATTTTCAAGAAAAGTTAGAAAGTAAAGCTTATGAAGTTGGTAATGGTTTAATTCCAGTACAAAAATATGGAGATTATAAAAATAATGTTGTTTCTAATAATTTAAATATTGATGCTTTTAAAGGTAAAACTTGTTGTGGTAATTTAAATGATATTTTTCCTGATTTTATAAACGAAAGTTTAAAAGAAGGAATAGATTATTTTAATAATAAGATAAATGGTTTTAATAGTAAGGATGCTATTTTAGCTGCACCGGAGGCAAGAACTAGTAGTCCAGTTAGGATAAATAGAGATGATGAATTTAATTCTAATATAAAAGGTATTTATCCTTGCGGTGAAGGGGCTGGTTTTGCTGGAGGTATTACCACTAGTGCGATGGATGGTTTAAAAGTATTTGAAAGTATTTATAAAAAGTATAGTGGGGTTAAGTAAAATATTTATAAAAATAGCTTGTAAAATATTGCTAATAAATAATATATTGTGTTATAATCTTTAAGAAAGAAGTGAGGTGCGAGAATGAAAACATTTAAGAAAAATCTACCTGAAGGTGTTAAAAAACAATTTGCTTTATATAAAGGTGTAAAGGTAAGATTAATAAATAAAAATACTAAAAAGAAAGCTAAATAATAAAACTTTCAACAAAAATCGACAAGAAGGATGAAAATCCTTCTTTTTTTGACAAAACCTCCTATGTACATTTAGGTTTTTAAATGTTAGATTAGTTGGCGAAGGAGATGATTTTATGAAAAAAATCGTAGTTGTTTTAATAGTATTTGTCGCTAACATAGTAAGTGTTGATGCCATGAAATTGGAAGTAAGAAAGGAGGATGAAGTTGATGAGTTTGATAAATGGTTAATAGCAAATTTAGCAAATCCATATGATGAGATGAAAAATAATGTTATTCAAAAAATGATTTTAGAATATGTAAATCCAAATTATGAAGTAAGATTATTTAATAATAATGTAGAAGTTGATACAAGTAAGGGGGTATTTGTACTTGAATGATGATATTAGAAGTTATTCTTATAAAACTGGTGAAAAATATAATTATAATATTGTTATTAATGTGTCTTTGTGGATGTAATAGTGATGTAGTTGAAAGTGAGTTTGTTGATGTAAATAATTTAAAGTATTATGGTTATTTAGTTATACCTAAAGTTAATATGAAATTGGGTTTTTATAATGTTGATAATGAAAAAAATAATGTAGGAGAAAATGTAACTTTAATAGATACAGGTATTAATAATACTTATCTTTTAGCTGCTCATTCCGGTAGTGGACCTCTTGCATACTTTAATGATTTGAGGTATCTATCTGTGGGTGATAAAATTACTTTAATTATTGATGGTAATATAATGAATTATGAAGTTGTAAATATTAGAAATGAAATCAAAAATGGCAAAATAAATATAAAAAATGAAAAAAATCAAGTGATACTTACAACTTGTAATCAAGTAAAGAAAGGATATCAATTAATTATTGAAGGAAGTTTAATAAAATAGCTAGGCATTTAGTTGAAAATTTGGTATAATTATTTAATGAGGAGAAGAATTATGGCAAAATCTAGAAGTGAATTAAGAAATGTAATTATGGTTATTTTATATCAAATTGATATTTATGAGAGTAGATGTGTCCCGTTTAATCTTGATGATGTTATTAAAGAAAATTTAAATGTGGATAATGAATTTGTTAAAAGTATTGTTTATGGTGTTACTACATATAAAGATGAATTAGATAGAATTGCTAATAAATATATTGATGGATGGACAATTGATAGAATTGATAAAACTGGAGCTGCTATTCTTAGAATGGGATTATATGAACTTAAGTTTACTGATACACCAGAAATTGTTGTAATTAATGAAGCTGTTGAACTTGCTAAGAAGTATTGTGATGAAGCTGTTAGAAAAATTATTAATGCTGTCTTAGATAAATATATTAAAGAGTAATTATGAACTTAACTTTAGAAGATATTGAAAAAATTACTAGATATGTAGATGGTTTTGTTACTATTAATGGTACTGAATATTATGTAAAAAGTTCTGTAGACGAAGGACTTCAGTTAGTTGCTAATGAAATTGCTTCATATTTAAATATTAATTGTGTTAAAGATTATTTTATAAAAACTAGTGATGATGCATATTATTTAAGTTTAAGTTTAAATAATTTTGGAACTTTTAAAAATGGTCAAGAACTTGGCTTTAATTCAAATAGTTTGTATGATATTTGGGTTTTTCTTGAGAAAAAATATCCAAAATTTAGTAGACATTTAGTAAATGATTTAGTAAAAGTGTTTTTATATGATATATTTTTATTAAATGGAGATAGAAACTTAGGTAATATTGGTATTTTAGAAAGTGATGGAAAAGCTTATCTTTATATTTTAGATAATGAATTTGTTTTTAGTACTTATGAAGCAGATTTAAGAGCCAAAATTGGGTATGAAGAACGTTTGAAAAAGTCTTATTATAAAGATATATTAAATAATCATACACCTCTTAATGTAGAAAGAAACTTAGAAGGCTTAGAATATTTTATGGGGACATCTTCTAGTGAATATAGTGATTTAGTGGTGGATTTTTATCAAAAATTAACACCTGAATATGTCTTGTCAGTGTTTAGTAAATATGAACAACATGGTATAGTTTTAGATAAAAATGAAAGAGATTATTATCTTGTTTTATATAAAATGAATTATAATTTAATTGGAAAATTATTAGTAGAAAGGGGACTTATTGATGGACAAAGAATATCTAAAAATTAGCGATTTAAATAATTATATTAAAAGAAAATTAGATGATGATATATTTTTAAATAAAGTATATTTAAAAGGAGAAATAAGTAATTTTAAAAATCATACTAGAGGGCATTTATATTTCACTTTAAAAGATGATACTTCTAGAATAAGTGCAGTAATGTTTCAAAGTAGTGCAATAAAATTATCTTTTGTTCCAGAGGATGGAATGAATGTTTTAGTAGAGGGAAGAATTAGTGCTTATCCTTCTCAAGGGTCATATCAAATTTATATTGAAAAAATGGAACCAGATGGGTTAGGGGCTTTATATATTGAATATGAAAAATTAAAAAAGAAACTTGCAAGCGTTGGTTTATTTGATGAAACCCATAAAAAAGCTATTCCTAGATTTCCTGAGAAAATTGGAGTTATAACAGCATCAACTGGAGCTGCCGTTAGAGATATTATGAGTACTATTAGAAGAAGATATCCAATTTGTGAAGCTATTTTGTTTCCATGTTTAGTGCAAGGAAGAGATGCTGCTCCAGATATTGTAAGACAAATAAAAAGAGCTGATGCTTATGGAGTTGATACAATTATTGTGGGCCGTGGTGGTGGTTCTATTGAAGATTTATGGGCTTTTAATGAAGAAATTGTTGCTCATGCAATATATGAATGTGGAACACCGATTATAAGTGCTGTTGGTCATGAAATTGACTGGACAATTGCTGATTTTGTGGCAGATTTAAGAGCCCCAACTCCAACTGGAGCTGCAGAAATGGCTGTTCCAACTGTTATTGATATTAATACCCTTTTAAATAATTACAAAATTCGTCTTAATAAAAATATTAAAAATATGGTTAATACTAAATTCATTAAATGGAGAAGTTTAAAAAATAGTTTTGTTTTAAAAAATCCAATGAGTATGTATGAAATAAAAGAACAAAAATTAGATGTTTTACTGGATAATTTAAATAAAGATATAAAAGTTATATTACAAAATAATGAGATTAAATTAAATAAAATAAAGATGTCTTACGTTATGCAAAATCCAATGAGTTTAATTGATAAGAAGAAAAATGAATATAATCTTTTAATTAATACATTAAAACTTGTTAATCCGTTGGGCATTTTAGAAAAAGGTTATTCTTTAGCAACAGTTAATGATAAAGTTATAAAATCAAGTACTGATGTTAATATCGATGATATTATTAATGTTAAATTACATGAAGGTAATATTAAAGCTAAGGTTGTAGAAAAATAGGTTTGTTAGACCATTTTTCCCAGTTGGGGAAAATGGTAAGCTTCATTGGAAAAAGTGTAAAGAAACAAAAAGTATTTTCTCGATTTTGTCGGCGCTGACAAAATTGGAAAAACACAGGACTCGTGAAACATTTTGGGTAAATGCAACAATAATGTGCAAAAATCAAAATGTGTCAAGTAAAACAAAAAATATTGTAAATACAATTTAATTTAAGGGGGAATGAAAATGAATGAATTAATGTTAAATAATAGTATTTTTGAAAATATAAAACATATTGATGAAAATGGTAATGAATATTGGTTTGCAAGAGAACTTCAAAATGTTTTGGAATATAAAAAATGGGAAAAATTCAATAATGTAATAAATGATGCGATTAGTGCCTGCAATCTTAGCGGTTATGAGGTGGCAGACCATTTTCCCCAAGTGGGGAAAATGGTCAACATAGGATCAAAAACTTCCAGAAATATTTCTGATTATAAATTATCCCGTTATGCATGTTACTTAATTGCTCAGAATGGTGATAGTAGAAAGAAAACGATAGCTCTTGCTCAAACATACTTTGCGTTTCAAACTAGAAAAATGGAAATTACTGAAAGAGAATATTCTAGTTTAACAGAAGACGAGAAAAGGTTTTATCAAAGAAATTTAACTAAAAAAGGAAACTATTCTTTAAATCAAGCTGCAAAAGATGCTGGAGTTAAAAACTTTGATAGATTTCATAATTCTGGTTATAAGGGATTATATAATGGTGAAACTGCTAATGATATAGCAAAGAGAAAAGGTTTAAGATATAGAGAAGATATCTTAGATAACATGGGTAGTGATGAACTTATAGCTAATTTGTTTAGAATATCTCAAACAGAACAAAAACTAAAAAGGGATAATGTAAAAGGTGAAACTAAAGCAAATGATGTTCATTATGAAGTCGGTAAAAAAGTAAGAAAAGCTATTTCTGATATCGGTGGTACGATGCCTGAAGAGTTTCCAACACCAGAAAAAAGTTTAAAAACGTTAGAAAAAGAAAGTAAGAATAAATTAATTAGTAATAAATAAAGAAGGGATAAATATGAAACTAACTGAAAAACAGAAAGAAGAGATAGTATCTAAAGAACATGATTATGTTAATTTAGATGGTATTGAATATTTCTGTAAAATTGCTAAAAATGATTGTAATGAAATATTAGCATATAGATTAGCAAATATTGTAGGTATTAATTGTCCCCTTTATCACATTGTTAATATAAATGAAGAATTATATTACTTGAGTTATAGTTTTAATAATCTAGGAAAGTTTAAATGTGGAAAAGACTTAATTGGATTAGATTATTTTACTAATACTATGTATAATATGTGGCATGTATTAGAAAATGAATATCCTAAAGAGTGTAAAGATTTAATGTTTGATTTAGTAAAAGTATTTATTTTTTGATATATTTATGCTTAATGGAGATAGGCATGCTGGTAATTATGCAATTGTTGAAGAAAATGAGAAACCTAAAATTTATATATTTGATAATGAATCTATATTTGAATCTGTTTTTAGAGTTGAATTAAGTCCTAAGTATGATAAAAGAGATTTTTTAAGAAATGGTACATGGATAATAAAAAATCCAAAAGCAACAATTGGAATGAAACAAAATATGGAACTATTAGAATGTTTTTAACAACATCATCGAATTATTTTTGTAAATTAGTAGTTGATTTTTATAATAAATTTACTCCAGAGGTTGTATATTCTAATATTTTAGAAATAGAAAAATCTACGGGGATTACTAATCATGATAAAGATTATAATATGGAACTTTTTAGAAGAAACTATGAATTAATTGGAGATTTATTAAAAGATAAAGGTCTCATAAAAAAGGAAGGAAGATAAAAATGAATGATTTAAAGTTAGTTATACCAGATAATAATGATAAAAAAAGTGCTCTTTTAATGCTTGATGAAATTAAAGCTGTTGATGCTGGGCTTCCATGGCAATATTCAGGTCTTGCTAATTTGGAAGAGGCAACATCTTATGAAGATTGGGTTAAAGAAAAAGCAAATGAAAAAAATGGTATTGATTTAAGAGATGGTTATGTTCCGTGTACAACATTATTTTTAAAAAGAATGAGTGATAATAAAGTATGTGGTTCTATTAGTATTAGACACGAGTTAAATGACTTTTTATTTAATTTTGGAGGCCATATTGGTTATTCAGTTACTCCGAGTGAACGTGGTAAAGGCTATGGAAAGTTACAACTTAAGATGGCTTTAGAAATTGCTAAAGATTTAGGAATAGAAAAGTGTTTAATAACTGCAGATGAAACAAATACTTTAAGTAATAAAACAATTATTTCTGAAGGTGGAGTATTAGAAAATACTGTTATGTGGAATAATGAACCATTAAATAGGTATTGGATTAATTTAAAATAATTGGTATAATAGATAAAGGAAGGAAATAAATTATGGAAGAAAATAAAAATTTTGAAGAATCTTTACAAGAATTAGAAACAATTGTAAAAGAATTAGAAAGTGGTAATGTTAATTTAGATGATGCAATTAATAAATATACAGAAGCTATGAAATTAGCTAAATATTGTGGCGAAAAATTAAATGATGCTACTAAAAAAGTTAATAAAATATTAACTGAAGATAATGAATTAAAAGAATTTAATGCAGAATAAGGTGAGAATATGGAAGTAAAAGATATAACAAATAGAGATGTGGATTTTGCTAAATGGTATACTGATGTGTGTAAAAAAGCAGATTTAGTAGATTATTCAAGTGTAAAGGGAAGTATGATAATTAGACCACTTGGATATGCAATCTGGGAAGAAATACAAAAGAATATGGATAGAATGTTTAAAGAAACTGGACATGAAAATGTGCAAATGCCAATGTTTATTCCAGAATCCTTGTTAAATGTTGAAAAAGAACATGTTAAAGGATTTGCTCCCGAAGTTGCTTGGGTTACATATGGGGGACAAGAAAAGCTTGAAGAAAGAATGTGTGTTAGACCAACAAGTGAAGTATTATTCTGTGACCATTATAAAAAAATAATAAATACTTATAGAGATTTACCTATTCTTTATAATCAATGGTGTACAATAGTAAGATGGGAAAAAACAACAAGACCTTTTCTTAGAAGTCGTGAGATATTATGGCAAGAAGGTCATACAATGCATAGAACTGCAGAAGAAGCAAAAGAAGAAACTTTGAGAATGTTTAATGTTTATAAAACTTTTCAAGAGGATTTTCTAGCACTACCTGTTATTACTGGTAAGAAAACTGAAAAAGAAAAGTTTGCTGGAGCTGAAGAAACTTATACTTTGGAAGCTATGATGTATAATGGTTACGCTCTTCAAAATGGTACAAGTCATTATTTTGGTAATCATTTTGCTAAAGCGTTTGGTATTAAATTTACGGATAGTGATAATACTTTAAAAACTCCATATCAAACTAGTTGGGGAGTTTCAACTAGAATGATCGGAGCTATAATTATGACTCACGGAGATGACCATGGATTAGTTTTACCTCCGATGATTGCACCTTTTAAAGTTATAGTTATTCCTATCGGAGATGTTGCCACTGAATTAGAAAGTTTAAAAAACGCTTTAAAAGAAAATGACATTACTTTTAAAGTTGATGAAACCAATAAAACTCCAGGATTTAAATTTGCTGAAGCTGAAGTAAAAGGATATCCAATTAGAATTGAACTTGGTAAAAGAGATTTAGAAAATAATCATGTTACTTTAGTTAGAAGAGATACTTTAGAAAAAATAGTTGTTCCTTTTGAAGAAATTTTACCTAAAGTTAAGGAATTACTTGCAACAATTCAAAGTGATATGTTTAAACGTGCCAAAGCAAGAAGAGATAGCATGATTTATGACGCTAAAACTTATGATGAGTTAAGAGAAATAGCTACAACAAAAGATGGAGGATTTATTAAAATCAATTGGTGTGGTAATGAATCTTGTGAAAATAAAATTAAAGATGATTTTGGCATTAAATCTAGATGTTTAATTGATGATGAAGAAGTAACTGGACCATGTACTGTATGTGGTGAAAAGGCAACAACTAGATTATATATTGGAAGACAATATTAAAAGAGTAAGGTTTTAATAACCTTACTCTTTATCATTTTTACTAATTATAATATCAATATTATTTTTCTTGCATAAATATAATAAGTCTTTAAAATAATAATTTGTTTTACCAGCTTCATTAGCTTTAACCCATTCATTTGTTTTTCCTACATCATTACCAAAATCTTTTTGAGTTTTATTAGTCCATTCCCTAATTATTTTTAGTATGTCTTTTGTTTCATATTTGTTTGCATTTATTTTCATATCTTACCTCACTAAAGTTAATTATATATTAAGAAAGAAAAATAAAACTTAAATAGGTATTAACAATACCTATTTATTGATATAAAATAATAATATAAGGTATTGACAATACCTGTTTAGAAGGATGGTATTTATGAATAACAAAAAAACAACAGTGGTAACAATTTCAGCAACACTAGCATTAATATTGTTAGTAGCAACAGCAACATTTGCATATTTCCAAGCAGATTTGGGAAATAATAAGGAGGTTGATGTAAGTGTATCAACTTTAACAGAAAATGATAGATTTTCATTTGCAGTAGGTGACCCATTAGCACTACAAGCAGATGAAACATCATTTGTAAAAGGAGGAGATAGTGTATCAGATACAACAACAGCAACAGCACTCTTAACAGCAAATAATAAAACAAATAATGCCACAAAGTATTATTATTTATATTTGCTTATTTCAAAAAATAATTTCAAGTACACACAAAATGAAAATACACCAGAATTAATTCTAACAATTACAAAACCAGATGGAACAGAACTAACAACATTTGATGGTTTAACATATAAAACTGTAACTGATGGCAAAGGTACAACAATTAAAGGTTTTGATATAACAACAAAAAGAGGACTAATAACAATAGCAGATAATAGAAAAATAACAACAACATCAACAATTGAAGAACAATGGAGTATAACCCTTACTTTAGTAAATTATGATGTTAATCAAATTGATAATTTAGGAAAAATGTTTAGTTCAAGACTAATAATACAACAAGACGAAGCTAATTTTCCGTACAATGAAAGTTGTAATGAATCAGAGTTAGCGTGTCATGTACTAAGATTATATACAGGAAAACAAGGAGAAAATGGTATTTATTATCATAACTCTACTTTAACGAATGGAGCAGGTGATAACAGCTATAGGTATGCAGGAGCAAGCGATAGTGTAAATAATTATATTTGCTTAGGTTCGGAAGAAACAACATGTCCAGATGCAAATTTATTTAGGATTATAGGAGTATTTGGAGACCAAACGAAAGTAATAAGGGCAAAATCAGTTGGTGACCAAAAATGGAATACATCAAATTCAAATACATGGTCAAGTTCAAGTTTAAATAAGTATTTAAATGGAAGTTATTTAGCTAGTTTAGGAACATTAGCAGAAAAAATAGCAACAACAACACGGAAAGTAGGAGATGGAAGTAGTACATACTTAAAAGATGTACCAGCAACAGCATATCAATATGAAGTAGGAAGTAGTGCATCAACAACGACATATGATGCAAAAATAGGATTAATGTTTGTAAGTGACTATGGATTTGCAGCAGAACCAAGTGCGTGGACAACAAAATTAAGTTCTTATAGTAGTAATACATCAAAAGATTGGCTATTTTTAGGCCCTACAGAATGGACTATTTCTCACAATTCCGGCAATACGTCTTATGCGTTCTTTGTGCGTAGTATTGGTAGTGTCGACAGCGACGGCCTTGTGACTGCTAGCCTGGCGGTTCGCCCTACATTTTCTCTTTTATCATCTGTAACTTATGCAAGTGGTAGTGGAACATCTAGTGACCCAATTCGTATTAATTAATTATAAAATAAAGTGCAATAGTTAAGCACTTTTTTTCTTGAAATGCCGGTATTACCTCACAAAATTTTATAAAAGCTAGTTAAAAATTACAGATTATAAGAAATTTTTATAAAAAATCTTTGTGTGTTGTGTTATAATATTTAAACAGAGGTTTTGAAGTATGAAATTAAGTGAAGTAGATAGAAGTAAATTAAGTCCGATGATGGCTCAATATATGGAAATAAAAGATAAGTATAAAGATGAACTTGTCTTTTATCGCCTTGGGGACTTTTATGAAATGTTTTTTGATGATGCTTTAATTGCATCTAGAGAACTTGAATTAACTTTAACAGGAAGAGTAGCTGGCCTTGAAGAGAAAGTTCCTATGTGTGGAGTTCCTCACGCTAGTGTTAAAACGTATATTGAAAAACTTGTTAATAAAGGTTATAAAGTTGCTATCTGTGAACAATTAGAAGACCCACGATACACTAAAGGAATGGTTAAAAGAGGAATAGTAGATGTAATAAGTAAAGGTACAATAGCAGATAATGATTTATTAAATGATAAAGATACATCTTATATAGCAAGTATATTGTTTTTTAGTGATAGTATTTTACTTACAATTTTAGATATTTCTACAAGTTATCTTGCTACAATATCTATTGAAAATAATGAAGAAACATTAATAAATGAAATACTTGAACTTAATTTAAAAGAAGTAATATTAGTAGATAATTTAAATACAAATCTAATTAATTTACTTAAAAATACTTATAATGTTGAAGTAACAATAAATAATGAATTCTTGTGGGATAAATATAAAACATTGTTAGAATCAATACCAGATGCTAGAGTTAAAAGCGGAGTTGCACATTTATTTTATTATTTAGATGTAAGACAATTAAAAGATTTAAGTCATATAACTAAAATAAATTATTTACATAAAAATGATTATTTAGAAATGGATATTCATAGTATTAGAAATTTAGAGTTAGTTGAAACATTAAGATTAAAAGAAAGAACTTATTCTTTAGTATGGCTTTTAGATAAATGTAAAACTGCAATGGGAAGTCGTAAGTTAAAAAGTTGGATGTTAAATCCATTAAAGAATAAAGATAAAATAAATGAAAGATATGATAAAATAGAAAAACTAAATAATGAGTTTATTATAAAAGATGAACTTAAAAATTTATTATATGAAGTTTATGATATTGAAAGATTATCTGGTAAAGTAATAAATGGTTCCCTAAATGCTAGAGATTTATTACAACTAAAAAATAGTATTAAAGTAATGCCAATGATTAAAGAAAAAATTACTACTTTAGGTTTTGATTATTCACTTGAGACTCACGAAGAATTATTTAAACTATTAGATGCTTCAATAGTTGATGAACCACCAATATCTATAAAAGAAGGATATATGATTAAGACCGGGTTTAATAGTGAACTTGATGAGCTTAGAAATATTCGTAGTGGTGGTAAAGATTTTGTGGCTGCTTTTGAAGCAAAGGTTAAAGAAGAAACTGGTATTAAGAGTTTAAAAGTTGGTTTTAATAAAGTTTTTGGTTATTTTATTGAAATACCTAATGGAAGTAAGAATTTAGTTAAAGATGAATATCATTGGGAAAGAAGACAAACTTTAACTAATTGTGAAAGATATATCTCTCCAGAATTAAAAGAAAAAGAAAGTATGATTTTAAATGCTGAAGAAAATATTATAGATTTAGAATATAAAATATTTTGTGATATTAAAAATATAGTAAAACAAGAAGTACCACATTTAAATGCCACAGCAGATGTTTTAGGTGAATTAGATGCTTTAGTTTCTTTATCTGCTTGTAGTGAAGAATATAATTTAGTTAGACCAAATATTACAGATGAACACATTATTGATATTAAAAATGGTAGACATCCTGTTGTGGAAGTGGTAAGTAAACTTGAATATGTACCAAATGATTGTGAATTAGATAATGGTGTAAATACTTTACTTATAACTGGTCCTAATATGAGTGGTAAATCAACATTTATGAGACAACTTGCTATAATAGTTATTATGGCACAGATGGGATCTTTTGTTCCTTGTGAATCTGCAACACTACCAATTATTGATAAGATTTTTACAAGAATTGGAGCTAGTGATGACTTAGTAAGTGGAGAATCAACATTTATGGTAGAAATGAAAGAAGCTAGAAATGCAATTCATAATGCTACAGCTAATAGTTTAATTTTATTTGATGAATTAGGAAGAGGTACAGCAACATATGATGGTATGAGTCTAGCTCAAGCAATATTAGAATATATCAGTGATAATATTAAATCATTTACTTTATTTTCAACTCATTATCATGAACTTACAAGACTTGATAAAAAATATAAAAATATTAAAAATGTTCATGTTAGTGCAGTAGAAAATGGTAATGAAATAACTTTCTTACATAAAGTTAAAAATGGTGCTGTTGACAAAAGTTATGGTATTCATGTAGCAAGACTTGCTAAAATGCCAGATTCTTTATTAAAAAGAGCTGATGAAATATTAAATGAATATGAAAGTAATGCTAAAAAGAAAAATCCAGAAGAAAAAATACAACTTACTATGGATTTTGAGACAAATGTTAAAAAAGATGATATAATAAAAGAGACAATAGAAAATATTGATGTTTTAAATACTACACCAATGGAAGCATTAAATGTCTTATTTGATTTAAAACAAAAGATTAAAAAGGGTGAGTAATTATGAAGTTAAAGGAAATAATAAGATTTTTTAAAAAGTATTGTAGTGGAGAAAAGAAACTTTTTATTAAATCTTTTATTCTTTTATTTATTACCTCTATGACAGGAACTTTGTATGGTTATTTAATTGGACTTGCAATAGATAAAACTAGAATTAGTTCATTTGGTTTAGCAATAGCAGTATTATTTTTAATATTTATTATTGATGTTTTAGATAATTTATTTTTTGATAGATATGGTAGAATTTATATGGAAAAGTGTGCTAATAATATAATGGAAAAAATTGGGTATGCAGTTTATGAAAAAGTAGGGTTATTACCAGCTAGAGCTTTTGAGGAAAAATCTAGTGGAGAATTTATAAATAGAATTACTAATGATTCATCTACGATAGCGGATTCTTTCAGGCAAATTCTTAGAATAACAATATCCCTTCTTACTTGTGCAATTGTATTTATTTATATTTGTTTTAATTCATGGATAGTAGCTTTGGAAGTAATAATATATTTAGTGTTGTTCTATATTATTTCTCATAAGTATTTGCCTAGTATTAAGGAAAAACAAAAAGAAATAAATAAGGAAAAAGATAGAGCAGTTGCAGATGTAAGTGAATCTGTTCGTGGTATTAGAGAAATAAGAGCTTTAGGAATTAGAAAAAGTATGAATGATAATTTTAAGAATATAATTAGAAATATATATTTTAAAATTAATAAACAAATGATTATAGAAAGAAATTATAATGCTTGGATTTATAATTTAAATAGTATTTTAGAGTTTGTTATATTTACTACTTGTATCCTTCTTATTATTAATGGAAATGGTTCTTTTGCTTTCTTTATGGCTATGACATATTATATTTATAGGTTTATGAATACAATTGAATTAATGATGAATTTATCAACTAGTATACAAAAAATGAAAGTATCAATTGAAAGATTAAGTGAGATACTTGATAATAAACTTTATGAAGATGAAAAGTTTGGTATTATTTCTAAAACTGATATAGAAGGAAATGTCGTATTTAAAAATATAATTTTTAAATATCCAAATGAAGATATAGAAATATTTAAGAATTTTAATTTAGATATTCCAACGGGTAAAAAAGTTGCTATAGTTGGTAAAAGTGGACAAGGTAAAACAACAATATTTAATTTACTACTTAGATATTTTAACCCGGATGCTGGAGTTATTTTGGTAGATGATATCCCAATAAAAGATTTTACAGAAGATGCTTTAAGGCAAAATATAGCTATTATTAGACAAGAACCATTTATTTTTAATAAAACTATTCTTGAAAATTTAAAAATAATTGATCCTTATATGTCTTTAAAAAAAATTAGAAATGCTTGCAAGTTAGCAGAAATAGATGAATATATTATGAGTCTTCCAAATAAGTATGATACTATGATTGGAGAAGGTGGAATTAATTTATCGGGTGGTCAAAAACAAAGATTAGCAATAGCTAGGGTGCTACTTAAAGATAGTAAGATAATTTTGTTTGATGAAGCTACAAGTGCACTCGATAATGAAAATCAAAACAAAATTAAAATAGCAATTGATAATCTTGTAGAAAATCATACAATTATAATAGTTGCTCACAGATTATCTACAATAATGGATGCTGATTTTATTTATTTAATTGATGATGGTAAAGTTGTAGCAAGTGGAACACATAAACAACTATTAAAGAAAAGTAAAATTTATAAAAGTTTATATGAAAATGAAATATAAAAACATTGAGACTCAAATATTTTAAACATATATTTTTAAATATTTGAAATTGATTAAAACAACAAACAAAATATTTATTATTTCTGCAATAACTAAACTATAAATTCCAATGTGACATAAAGATAAAATTGCCATAACAAGTAATTTTAAAATAACTCCCCATAAAGTTATGTTCATGGTAATTTTAGCATGTCCCAAAGCTTGTAAAGCAGATGTAAGAACACCTTCTAAGTAAAAAAGTACAAAGAATGGAGCAAGTATTTTGATGTAATCAGAACCATTTGTGGTGTTATATAAAGTAAATAATAATTTATCTCTAAAAGTAAATATTATAAATGAAAAAAATGTTCCAATTAAAAGTGCAAATAAAAGACTTTGTTTAATTCTTCTTTTAACCATAGAAGAATTTCTTTCTCCATGAAACTTACTTATTTCTGGTAAAAGTGATGTAGAAATGGCTGCAATAAAGAATCCCGGCATAGTTAAAAGTGCTAAAGAATAAGCGTTATAAGCTCCATATTCTCTTAAAATGTAAGCATTTGTATAACCAGAAAATAAAAGTAAATTAGTAAGAATAATTGGCTCTAAAAAGTAACCAATATTACCAATAATTCTACTAGATACTGTAGGAAGAGAAATATTTAAAATATCTTTAGTATGCTTTTTACTAGGAAGTAAATTAGTTTTATAGTTTATATGTTTTGGCAAGAAAAATAAAAATACTATAATAGAAGAAATTTCTGATAAAATAGTTAAAAGTATTAAACCAAGTACCGCATACATAACAGATTTTTTCATAAGTATAGGAAGTATAGTTACAATAATAATTAATCTTACTATTTGTTCTAAAATATTACTTGTAGCATGAGGAACCATATTTTGTTTCCCTGCAAAATATCCTTTTAATACTGCAGAAATAGATACAAAAGGAAGTGTAAGAGCAAAAGCCATTAGTATTGGGGATGCAAGTGGTTCTTTTAATAAATTTGTAGCAATAAAGTCCTTAGTTAAGAAAATTATTAATATAAGTAAAAAGTTAATTGATAAAATTAAAAAAGTTGCAGATGTTAGTATTCTTATGGAACGTCCTTTATTTTCTGAAACTAATTTAGATATTGAAATAGGTATTGCTAAAGTTGAAATTGTAAGCAATAATGAATATGTTGGGGTTGCTATAGTAAATAAACTTATCCCATATTCTCCAATTATTCTTGTATAAACTACTTTTATAATAAATCCAAGCATTTTAGTTAAAAAACCACTTAGAATAAGGATTAAAGTTGATTTTATAAATAAATTCTTTTTCATGTAATACAATTTCTCCTTTATTTAAATGCAATTTTGTTATATAATAAATATATGTTGGAAGGTGGTTATTTTGCCAGATACAATTAATTTTGAAGAATTAGTTCCAAGATTAGAAAAAAGGGAACAATTTGAAACAATAAAGAAAGCATATGAATATGCCTATAATGAACATAAGGGAATGAAACGACTTACTGGAGATGATTTTATAACTCATCCTTTAGAAGTTACAAAAATTCTTATGGATTTAAATGTTGATGATACTACCATTATTGCATCACTTTTACATGAAGTTATCAATAATGGTAATAAAACATATGAAGATTTAGTTAATGATTTTGGAGAAGATATAGCTAAGCTTGTTTTAAGTGTGTCTAAAATTAATAAGTTAGAGTTACCTGATAATAATGAATCTAGTGTTATATATTTAAGAAAAATATTAGTTGGACTTGCCCAAGATGTTCGAGTTATGTACATTAAACTTGCTGATAGATTACATAACATGCGTACCAACTGGGCAATTAATCCATCTAAACAAAAGCAAAAAGCTGAAGAAACAATGTCTGTTTTAGTACCAATTGCTCATCGTTTAGGCATTAATTCTATTAAAAGTGAGTTAGAAAACTTATCACTTTATTATTTAAAACCAGATGTTTACAATGATATACTTGAAAAATTAAATGAAACAGTTGATGAATTAAATGATTGTTTAGAAGAAATGAAAGAAAGTATTATAGATATTTTAACCGAAGCTGGTATTAAATTTGAAATAAAAGGTAGAGTTAAAAGCGTTTATAGTATTTATAATAAATTATCTAATGGAAAAGAATGGAATAAAATATATGATATCTTAGCTTTAAGAATATTTGTAGAAGAAGAATCTGATTGTTATCAAGTTATTGGTTTAATACATTCTAGATTTAGACCAATGCCAAAGAGATTTAAAGATTATATAGCAAGTCCAAAAGAAAATATGTATCAAAGTTTGCATACCACTGTTTTTGGGGTTGAAGGACATGTTTTTGAAATTCAAGTAAGAACCTATGAAATGGATGAAATTGCTGAAAAAGGTATTGCAAGTCACTGGTCTTATAAAGAAAAAGGTACTAAAAAGATTCAAAATGTGATGGAACAAAAATTAGAAATGTTTAGAAATGTTATTGAATCAAGTAATAATGATACTGATGCTGATTTTGAAAATGCTGTTAATGCAGATATTTTCAGCGATTTAATCTATACTTATACACCGAAAGGTGATGTTGTTGAGTTACCAATTGGGTCAACTCCAGTTGATTTTGCTTATCGAATTCATTCTAGAGTTGGAGACACCACTGTTGGAGCAATCGTAAATGACCAAATTGTGCCACTTTCATATGAACTTAAAAACGATGATGTTGTAAATATTAAAACAAATAATAATAGTACACCAAATAAAGATTGGCTTTCATTTGTTAAAACTAATCAAGCAAGAAACAAAATTAAGGCTTTCTTCAGTAAACAAGACAAAGAAGAATATATTTTAAAAGGTAAAAACATTTTAGAAACCGAACTTAGAAAACGTAAGATGGCTTTTAATGAAGTTTTAACTCCAGAAGTAATTGATAAATTAATTAAAGATTTAAAAGTTAAAGATTTAGATGAGATTTATTTAAGTATTGGTTCACTAAGATTTACGGCAGGTTATATTATTAATTTAACCAAAGAAGATAGACATGAAGTAGATGATGCCTTATTTGAAAGAAAATTATCTATACCTAAAATCAATTATAAGAGCGATATTTTAGTTGAAGGAAACTCTAATATCATGGTTAATATTGCTAAATGTTGTATGCCAATTAAAGGTGATGAAATAGTTGGATTTATTACAAAAGCTCAAGGGATAAGTGTTCACAAAAAAGGTTGTGCAAATGTCCCAAATAATAGTGAAAGAGTAGTAGATGTATCATGGAATATGGATGCAAGTAATTATTACTTTACTAATATTTATGTTTATGTTGCATCAGGTTTTGATTTACTTGTAAATATTATTACAGAAGTTGGTAAACTTGGTTGTATTGTAAGGTCTTGTAATACTAAAGAATTTGATAATAAAACTATGTATGAAATAAATATAAGAATAAAAGATAAAGTAGAACTAGATAATGTAATGAAAAATATTAGAAAAATACATAATGTTATAGATGTTAAGGAGGAAATGTAGTGAAAGTAGTAGTACAAAGAAGTAAAAAAAGTAGTGTTAGTGTTTCAGAAAAGATAGTAAATGAAATAGATAATGGCATGGTTTTATTAGTTTCTTTTACCCAAGGGGATACAATTGATAATATTTTAAAAATGACTAAGAAAATTGCTAATTTAAGAATATTTGATGATGAAGAAGGCGTTATGAATAAATCTATCCTAGATGTTGGTGGAGAAATATTATCAATATCACAATTTACTTTATATGGAGATACCACCAAAGGAAATAGACCATCATATATGAAAGCCTTAAATGGTGAAGAAGCAATTAAGTTATATAAAACATTTAATGAAGAAATGAATAAGTATGTTGTAACTAAACCAGGTATTTTCGGAGCAGAAATGATGGTTAACATTTCTAATGATGGTCCAATAACTTTAATAATGGAGTTTTAAATGAAAAATTTTTTAAATAAGTATAAAACTGTATTTACTTATTTACTATCTAGTGGATTATCTTTTATAGTTGATATAATATCATTTTCCATAATACTTTATTTTATAAAAGATAAATTTGTTGATGCAATATTATTATCTTCTTATGTTGCTAGAGCAATATCTAGTGTAGTTAATTATATTGTTAACAAAAAATATGTATTTAAAAATGAAAAGAAAAGAAATTATAAAGCTTTTATAGAATATTTCTTACTTGTTATTATTAATATTACAATCTCTGGTTTACTTGTAACTAAGGTTTATAATTATATTCATTTAAATGCTACATTCATAAAAGTTATTATAGACTCTATTATATTTATTATAAATTATTTCCTACAAAAATTAGTTATATTTAAAAAATAAGCCAATATAAAAGCAACATGATAGAACATATTGCTTTTATAAATTTGTTATGTTAAAATGATATTTATGGAATATTAAGTTGATTGGAAGCTGCCTCATTTAAGTAAAAAACGAAAGTGAGGTGATACCTAATGTTCAAGAAAGATTTTCTTATCTTGGGGTTATGGATTATCATAATCTTACTTATTTTAACACTAATGTTTAAATAAAAGAAAAAGCATCTAAATCAACGAGGTTGGTTTAGATGCAAAAACAATATTGGTAGCATCCAATCTCGCGAAAAAACTGGATGTTCCTTTTTTAATTTATGCAAATTTTCTTTGCTATATACATCGTACCACAAAACATGTTTATTGTCAATTTTATTTTTTCCTAATTAGTTTTGGGTTTTCACTAGCATCAAGTTCAAGGGTTTTGCATTCCTCAGACTCATAGTTAAAATTATGATTATATAGCTTAGATTTAGCAGATTTATATATAAGAGATAAATCATCAAGATAGGCATTAAAAGTAAAATTACTTTCTGATGGAGTAGATATGTTTCCATTTTTTATAATAATTTCCATCAATTGAAGATAAGAAATACAATCTTCTTGATTTTTTGTTTTTACCTTATCCATTATTTCTTTAGGTGTTTTTACTTTATGTTTTTTAAATACATCTAACATAGTATCATGATAATTTGGGTCTTCTATTGACAATTTTAGATTTAATAAAAATGGATTTCTTAACAAGTATTCAAAATAACTATAGTCTCCATGATATTTTTCAATTATATCTTCTATTTTTTTTGATAATTCTTTATCTTTATAAATATAAATTGCAAAATTTTTCAAATAATCAATTAATAAATCTTTAAATAATTCCGCTTCATCTTTTGGAGTGTCATCACCAATAAGTGGTTCATTTGATTCAGATAAAGTATTGATTAACAATTTAAATTTTATTTTTAAAAATGATTTAACATAATTCGCAAATTTATTTTTTTCGCCCATATCAATTGGTAATGCTTCACTAAGATAAGTGTATTTTAAAACTTTGTTTTTTAATGTTTTTAATAATTCATCTCGTTTACTGTAATCATTATTTTTAATAAACTCAAGAAACCAAATATACATTCCATCATTAAAACTTGTTAATTTTTCATAATGTGATTGTACATAATTATATAATTCATTTTCTAGTTTTTTTAAATTATCAAAATTTGCTTCTTCTTTAGGAATTTCTAACTCAAATGCTTGAACTACTTCATATAGTTTTTCGTACATTTCTTTTACTTTATTTTGAAAATCATTATATATTGTTTCATAGTCAAATTTACGACCAAATACAAGTTTTCTAATATTAAGACTAAAAGTTGTAATAGATGATTTTCCTTTGAATTCAATAGTTTTAATTAGTGGTAATTCATTGGGTGTTAATAATCTTTGGGCATGCATTAAATTTTTCAAAAAGTTTTTAAATCTTATTTCACTTACTAATAATTTTGAATTTGTATAATCTCTAAATCTTATAGTTTCTGGCCTTATATTTATCTCACAGTGTTCAAGAGTAGAAGGTAATTCTAATACTTTTGGTGGTGTTGCATAGGTAGGTGTTTCTAAAATAGATAAATCTTCAAGCCCTTCATTTAGTTCAAATTCGTAATATTTTAAAAATTCTCTATCATAGTTATTTACTATAATAGTTAGTTTTTTTAATGATTTAGGAAATACTAACTTTCTTCCTTGCGCCATTTCGTTGTTATAAATTTTTATTAATTCTGGATAAAATAAAATATTTTGACCAGTAATTGTAATTTTTGAAACATTTTCAAAAACGTGAGATGGGGATTTGGGCTTTACTACAGAATATAATAAGCAATCATAAATCTTATATAAATCATAAAGTTCTTTATCTTCTAAAATCTTTTCTTTATGATGAGGATTTTTTAAAAACACTTCAGTTAATCGCATTACGGTTTCAAGTGGAATATATTCTTCAAAATCAAACATATTTCTTCTTAAAGATGTAGCTGCAAGATATGTACAATCACTTACTTGAAAGTTTTTAAAGAAACTTTGTATTTTATAAGGATTATTAATAGAAAATAATAACATTGTTAGTTCTGGAGAACATAATATTCTACCATAATCAAATACACCATATTTATTTTTTACAGCATTATTTATTAAGTTAGCTAATATTCTATAGTCTCTTTTTGAAAAATCAAATCTTTTATATTCTTCAAAAACACAATTACTTTGCATAAATGTACTTACTTTTTTAAAGAATACTTCTTTCATAATTTCTTTTTCTTCTTTAGAACTTGCACAGTCATGTAAAATTTCTCTATGGTTACCATAATCTATTTCGTAAGAATTTACTTTAAATTCTACGAGTTTATAAAGAAGTTTTTTATCTTCAATTCTTTTATATTCTTTAATTGCCATATATTTTGTAATTAATCTATTTATAGAATGTATTCTTGCAGTTCTATCTAAATGTGTAAATTCTAAAAGATTATCAAATTCATTTTCTAAATCTTTTAATATATTTTTATTTTTAAAAAGTAATACTTCTAATTTTATTTGCATTAATGAAAGATAATTTTTGTTTTGATAATTTTCTACATATTCTTTTAATGAATCAGGTATAAATGCAGGAATATAACCAATAAGTCTTCCACGTAAATCATTATAATATTTAGGATCTTTTTCTAAATTTAAATTTTCTATTATTGAAAAACATGAGTTAGTTTGTAAATTTATTAATTCAATATCTTTCTGTGCATTAAATATTTGAATTTGTAATCTAGATATTTCATTATCTATAGCACTCTTTTTGTTATTAGATAAAAAAGGAATAGATTTAAGACTTGATAAGGCAGCAATTCTTAAAAAAGATTCTTCTTCGATAGCCTTTAAAATGTGAACATAACCATTGAGTCTTGCAAGTAAATTGGTTACATATTCATAGTTATATCCTTTGCTATTTGAATTACTTAAAATATCATGAATATGTATTTCTAAACTAGTTAAAATATCTATGTAAACTCTGATATCATCAGTTTCAGTACTCTTTAAATGAGTACTTAATATTGTCTTTTTATTAGATAAAATTCTTTTATATTCTTGATAATATTGTTCACAAAGTTCTTTATTTTTAACGTTGTCAAAAAAACTATTCGGTGGCATGATAATACTATCTTGTAAGTTAACAAGACATAAAACCTCTTGGTTTAATTTAGATTTTTTGAAAAACTTAAAAAATAAACTCATGAGTACCCCCGCCTAAAGTAGTTTTTATTATAGGATAATTCCTAATAGAAGTCAATATTTTCTTGCAAAATCAGGCATTTTGTGGTAAGATAGAAAAACACTTGTTTAAGGGGGATATATATGTTTATTAAATTTAAAAAATATATGAAAAATGTTAAAAGTAATATGATTAGTGATTTGCAAGGTTATAAAAATATTGTAAATATGTTAGAACTTTGGCCATTAGATTTTCAAAAGTATGTTGAAATGCTAAAAGACACTAAATCAAATGAATTAACAAATATTTTAAAAGAAGCTCTTGGAGATTTAACAAAATATGATATTAAAAGTGCTAAAGAAGGACTAAAAGAACATATTGAAGTATTAAGTACACATATTTATACGTGTGATAGTCAAATTAGGGCTTTTGATAATGAAAAAGCTATCGGTGCAATTGAAGACTTTCCACTATTTTATGTAACACTAATATCAATAATTTGTAAAAATTGCCTAACAAACAAAGAAGCTATTAAAATTTTTGGTAGTGCCATTTTCTTTAAAGGTAAGAAAAATGGTGAAAATAAAACTCCAGAAGATTTATGGAAATGTGATTTTGAAAGTTTAAAACCACTAAGTAATTATTTTGATATTTATGGTAATTTTCAAAATGGCGGAGATAGTGAATTACTAATGATTTTATTTAATCAATTAAGTAAAGCTACAAGGCTAAAAGAACTTGCTATAAGTAATGATGAATTAAAATTAATAAATTATACTTCTTTATCTAGCAAGTTAATGATAGAATTAAAAAGTAGTTATGAAGAATATTTAAAAACTGTTGTAAAACGAGAATTAAAACCTGAAATAAAAAAAGAAAAGAAGTCTGAGGTAAGAAAAGAAGCTCTTGAACCAGTTATAGTAGAAACAGAAAAATTAAGTTTTTTAACTGATGAAGATAAAGAAATTTATCTTATGGCATGTACCCTTATAAGTTCTCTTGCTGGCAGAAGTGATTATGATTATTATATGGAAGCTTTATTAGATATTCAAAGTCTTGAAGAATTATATAATGATGAAGATAAAGAATATTTTGATGAAATAATAAATGATGCTATTAATAGATTAAAAATATTATTAAATATGTTTCATATAGATAAAAAGATTAGAAAACCAGAAGTTGTTTTCTTAAATGATATTAAAGGTAATTGCTATTTTAAAGAAGATTTAGATAATGTTGATAATAGTTTAAAAAGTAAAATAGATTTATTACTTGAAAAAGTTAAAAGTGGTAATAATCATCGTACAGTTTTAGATGGAAACTTAAAAGCTGGAGAATTACTATTTATAAACGGTTCTAATCTATCAATTAGTTTTTGTAAAATAGCTTTTGATACATATCTAATTATTGGAGTTCACTCTATAAATGAAGGTTTTAACTTAGATATTAATAGATATCATTTAAATAAAAAGTATATTGAAGAATTAAAAGAACTAATGAAAAATGCTGAAGATAGAAATAAAATGGTTCTAGATGGAAATTTAGTAATTGAAACATCAGTTCCAAGGAAGAAAGTTAAGTAAAGGAGAATAGTTATGAGTGATAATGAAAGATTTACATTATATAAACATTATGAATGTTTAGTAAATAATTTAATGAAAATAAGGGGTAGTAGAAAATATTTAAATGGTTCCTTAGAAGAAAAATATGCAACATCTATTAATAGATTAATTGATGGTTTTTCCTTTTTTGAAGATAAAAATAAATTAGATGAGGAATATAATATTTTAACAAATAATTTAAAAAATGAATTTAAAGAATATGTTGCTGAAATATTTGCAAATCATAAAATAACAACACATATCGATTTAGATTATGATTGTAATTTTGATACATTTGTTAACCAAGTGCATGAAATAATAAAAGTTTATGTTAGAAATAGACATTTAGTATTTAAAACAGAAAAAAGAATACAAGAATTAACTGAAGGAAAAGAAAATAATTTAGTAATAATTAATTTTATTGATGAAATCAAACGTAAATTAATTGAAATTGATAGTTCTATAGATTTTAATAAAAATGTAAATGAAATAAATAAAATGTTAAAGGATTTAGCATCTATGATGAATAAACATCAAGTATATTGTGAAACAGTTTCAAAGTTGGAAAATATAATCGGAGATTGTGCCCCAGATTCATTAATAATTTTTCTAAACAATATTAGTCTAGCTCTTTGGGAAGGTCGCTATGCGTATTTAGATTCATTAGTTTTTGGTATGAATTTATCTTTAGAAAAATTTCAATCAAGAAAAAGTGATGTTTTTTCTAGTTTAGCTTTAATTAAAGAAAATTATAATACTAGAATAAATTCATCAGGTAAAAATGATTTAAGTAAAATAGATGTTGCCAATAAAATGCTTGAAATGATAAAGGAAATATTAAAAAGAGTATTAAAAGGTCAAGAAAGTAGAGATATTTTAAGAACTCTTACAAGTATTAAGTTTGAAAATGTCGAAGAAATATATGATATAGTTCAATCTAAAACGAAAAATGTTTTTGTTAAAATAAAAGAAAAATACGATGGTGAAACTATCTTACTTAAAACAGGTTATGCTAATAGTAGACTTTATTGTACAGGTTTTACACCATTTGGAGAAGAAACATTTGAATTTCATAGATCAACATTTATTAGAAATTATATTAGTTTATATGATTTGTTAACTTCAGGAAAAATTGATAAAAAATATTTATTAGAATTTGCTAGTATGATTGGAATGCCTTTAGATGAAGATTTGCAAAATTTTAGTGAAATAAGTATAATTAATAAAGCTGTAGATTATTTTGAATCTAAAAGAACAATTAACAAAAGCATGGAAGATATAGTATTAAAAAGAGAAAAGAATAAAGAAAATATCTAGACAAAAAACAAAGAAAGAAGAGAGAAAATGAAGGAAAATATGTACAGAGACATTTATAAAATGTTGGTAGATAAATTAAAAAACAGATTGATGGAATTACAATCAACCAATTTAGAAGAAATTATTAATGCTTGGCAAACATTTAATAAAGCTATGGTTATATTAAAAGCGGTTCAATTTGGTACTGAAGATGAAAAGGTTTTAGGGACTCTTGGAAGTTTAACATTTATAGGTAAAGACGAAATACATGAAGATTACAAATATGAATTATATATATCAGCTAAAGTTTCTGAAGATGAAGTTCCTGAAATTGTTTTAAAAAATGGCAGAGTTGGTAATTTTGTATCTTATTTAAAGAAAAGCAATAATGGTACGGAACCAACAGAGACATTTTATATGTCTAGTGATAAATTTTATGAAAAATATCGTAAGTTTACAGAATATTTAAAACAAGCTTATTTTCAAGGAAAACGTTGTTCCGTAAAAGAAACATCAAGTGATGCAACATTGTTGTATTTTTATGAAAATATAATTATTGTTTCGATTTTAAAGGATGCAAATGTAATTGTTGCAAAATATAGCGATATTTCGGTTGAAATCCCTTATATTTGTGATTTTGCTGCTAGAAAATATAAAGATGAACAAATACTTTATTATAAAATCTATAATAGTTTCTTTAAAAGAGAAGAAGGAATAAAGTTAAAAAGAGAAAAAAATAAAGAAAATATCTAGACAAATGATGAAAAAAGTAGTATATTTTACTTATGATTTATTTGGTAAACCAGTAGGTAACTAATAGTTTATAGAGAACTAGTGGATGGTGAAAACTAGTAACTTAAGTTAGTGAAGATAGTACCTTGAAAGTAAACGGGTAAGCCCGATATAGCAAATTAAGATGCATAGAATTCTATGAATTAAGGTGGCACCGCGGGTTATACTCGTCCTTAAGCTAAATTAATTTATAGAATTTTTTATATTTATGGAGGAGTTAAGAATATGAAAGAAAATATGTACAGAGATATTTATTGTGGAGAAGTAAATTCTTCATATATTGGTAAAAATATTAGATTAGCTGGATGGGTTAATAGTATTAGAAATCTTGGTAATTTAGTATTTATTACACTAAGAGATGAAACAGGTATTGTACAACTAATATCTGAAGATGTAGAAAAATATAAGAATTTACATCGTGAAGCAACAGTTACAGTTACTGGGGTAGTTGAAGCTAGAACACCAGATATGGTTAACAAAAACATGAAAACTGGAGAAATTGAAGTTAGACTTGAGACTCTTGAAGTTCTTGGGGATTGTGTAAATGTTTTACCATTTGAAATTAATAAATCTAAAGAATCTAATGAAGATACAAGACTTAAATATCGTTATTTAGATTTAAGAAATAAAGAAGTTCATGATAATATTATATTTAGAAGTAAGATTATGGATTTTTTAAGAAAAACAATGAAAGAAATGGACTTTTTAGAAGTGCAAACCCCAATTATTACAGCAACAAGTCCAGAAGGAGCTAGAGACTTTATAATTCCATCAAGAAAATTTGCAGGTAAGTTTTATGCCCTTCCTCAATCACCACAAATCTTTAAACAATTATTAATGGTATCTGGATTTAATAAGTATTTCCAAATAGCACCTTGTTTTAGAGATGAAGATCCAAGAAGTGATAGATTGTATGGTGAATTTTATCAACTTGACTTTGAAATGAGTTTTGCAACTGATGAAGATGTATATAAAGTTGGTGAAAAAGTATTTTATGATGTGTTTAGTACATTTAGTGACAAATATGTAAGTCCAGCACCTTTTAGAAGAATTAAATTTAAAGATGCAATATTAAAATATGGTAGTGATAAACCAGACTTAAGAAATCCATTAATAATTGAAGATATATCTGATATAATGGATAAAAGTAATTTTGCACCATTTAAAGATACTGTTGTTAGATGTATTAAAGTAGAAAATATTGAAAAATCTAATTCATGGTATAAATCTATGGAAGAGTATGTAAAAGGAATTCATGGTAATTTAGGATATATTCAAGTAAAGGAAGGTATGGAATTAAAATCATCTTTAACTAAGTTTATGAGTGATGAAGTAAAGAATGAATTAATTGAAAAAATGAATTTACATGAAAATGATGCCTTATTTATTGTTGCAGATAAAAACAGATGTGCAAGAATAATGGGTAATCTACGGACTAAATTAGGTCAAGAGCTAGACTTAATTGATAAAAATAGATATGAATTTTGTATTATAAATGATTTTCCATTCTATGAAGAAAACGAAGAAACTGGAGCAATTGAATTTTCACACAATCCATTTAGTATGCCAAAAGGTGGGTTAGATGCCCTAAATAATAAAAATCCATTTGAAATTGAAGCGTTCCAATATGACTTTGTTTGTAATGGTTATGAAATGGCTTCTGGTGGAGTTCGTAATCATTCTCCAGAAATACTTAAAAAAGCCTTTGAACTTGTTGGTTATGGTGAAGATATTGTAAGAAGTAAATTCCCAAGTTTATATGAAGCATTTAAATATGGAGCGCCTCCACATGCTGGTATGGCTCCTGGTATTGATAGAATTATTATGTTATTAAAAGATGAAGAAAATATCAGAGAAATAGTACCATTCCCAATCGGTGCAAACGGAGCTGATGCTATGATGGGTTGTCCTAGTGAAGCTTTCCCAGAACAATTAAAAGAAGCTCATATTAAACTAGATATATAAGAGGGAAAAATATGTTAAGAAGGGTTGATTTACAAGATTTAGAATTATCAAGAGCATATTTCCATTTTAATCAAATAAGTAATTTAGGAAGAATTGAAAAAGACAATTTAACAAGTAAGCAAGCAGATTGTAGTGCTTTACTTAAAGAAACAAGAAGAATATATTTTTCAACCGGTGTAAGCGGTATATTAAAGTTCCATGATGTCTATTTAAAATGGAGAATGAATGAAATCTTTGGTAAGAAAGCTATTGAAAATAAATATGATGATAATTTAAAGAAAACTAAAATTTATGAATGGAATAGAACTTTTATAACCAAAGAATATAAAAAAGATGATTATAGAAAAAATATTGTTTTTACAAAATATTACCATGATATGCTAGAATATTGTTATATGGTATTAAATGTATCAAATGGTTGTGATTATAATAGATTAGAATATGATGAAATAAAGACAAAATTTAATCATGATGAAGATTCAACAGATTATTTAATTATGAAAGAAATATATGGTGAATATAGTAATTTTGATAGCAAAATAATGGATTCATGGAATATGTCTACTTTCAGAGGAAGATATGTTGCTACGAAAGATATTAGAGTTGTAACACTAGATAATAAAGATGCTAATGTTATAGATATTTTAAAATATGTATATGATAATTATAAAGATACAGAGTATGATTTATTAGATGATTTTATGCTTTGGCTTAAGACTAATGAAGGAAAGTAGAAATACTTTCTTTTTAATATAAAAAGATATGTTATTTTATTTTGATGCTCTTGGTTTATGAAAACTATTTAAATATTAAAATTTCAATAATTTAATCATTATTTTTGTAAAATTTTGGGAAATAGTATTCTATTTCCTTTTTAAATATGGTAAAATAAAGAGTAATTGAAAGGACTGATATTTATGATATTAAATGGTAAGAAAGCAAGATTATATAATTATTTAATTGAAATATTAAATCAACATATGGACAATTACAATTATGAGTTTGTTATTGGAGAAACTAATGCTAATAAATATTATACTAATGATTTAAAAAATATAGAAATACATGTAAAAAATTCTCTTGATAAAATAAGTGATGCTGAAGTAATAAGTCTTGGATATAACCTATTTAAAAGAATGGGTTTAGAAGATATAGAAATACTTATAAATAAAGATAATGAAATGAATGATATTCTTGATATGCTAGAAATATATTACATTAATGATGATAGTGATATCTTAAGTTGGTCATATATGTATGAAGATGCTATTTTAGGTGTTGGTAGTAAAAATAGTAATGAAATAACTGTTAAAATAAATATAGAAATTTTAATTAATGCTGTAATGAATATTATCAGAGATAATGCCTTAGATGTAAATATTGATGTTAGTGTTATTGGTGTTAGTGAAGAAGAAAGCTATCATGCTTTAAAAATAGCTCAAGATTTAAGAATTAATAATATAAATTGTGTTATAAATGAAAAAGTAAATAGTAAGTTTAATATTTTATTAGATGAAGAAGACTTAAATAAAGGAATTATTAGTATAAAAGATAATTATACTGAAGAAGTAATAAAAATAGATGAAGCAGATGTTTTAGAATATATATTAGGTAATGTATAGAGAGGTTAATATGGATTATGTAAATAAAATAGTTATAAATTGGATACTTTACAATAACGAAGTAACATATAACAATGAAGTAAGAAAAAGTATTATTAAATATGTTTTAAAAAATAGTAAAAGAGCCTTGGATGTTGTATCATTTCTTTATTGCTTAGGAAAAGATAGTACAAATATTATAAATGCAAGTAAAAAGGGAAAACTAAATAAGTATATGTCTAATTATTTTTCATCAGATGAAGATTTAGAGTTAATGAGATATTTATTTTTAGGAGATAATGCTAATAAATATAAAGATAATATTGCAATAGATAATAGTTATTTAGAAAATTTATTAATTAAATTTGTTAATAAAATGAATTTATTTAAGAAAGATACTTTAGAATATGAAATGTTTTTAAGTTTAATAAAAAATAGATGTGAAGATGTAATGGATGCTTTATTTATCATGGAATTTTTAAATATAAACATTATTGCTGGTATTAGAAGTTCTTTTAAAAGAGGTAGTGTTGATGCAGATTTAGATAAGTTAATGACTATAGTTAGAAATGTTAAAATAGAATTAAATAGTGAATATCATGCAATGAAGAATGTATTTATATTATCTTTAGAAGAAGAATTAAGTAATACTCATGCTGATATAGAAAATGAATTTTATGGCTTTGAAGAACGTGCATATATAGAAGAATGGTTAAATTTTGGTATTGGAAAAAATGAAAATATTTTGTTAAATTGGTGGAAAAGTGTTAGTGATTTTAAAGAAAATACTAACGAATTTAATAAAGTAAAAAATTATATTTTAAGTAATATGAATGATTTTTTAGAAGCATTAATGGCTATGTATACATTAGGAATTAATATAAGTAGAAGTATTAATATCTCCTTAATGGGAGAAAATAATGATTTTGAAGATTTAATTAATCAATATAAACTAGCAGGAATTAATTTAAAAATGCAGTTTAAAGATAGTTATAAAAAAGAAGATTTTATTGAAATATTAAGTAGTAATTTAAAAAGAAAGAGGGAAGTAAAATGACAATTAAAGAATTACAAAAAGATAGTGAAAAATATTTAGATAAAGAAATAGAAGTCAGTGGTTGGATTAGAAATCATAGACCTCAAAAAGAGTTTGGGTTTATAGATTTTTCGGATGGTACAAGTTTTAAACATTTACAAGTAGTTTATACAAATGAACTTAAAGATTTTAGTGAATTAACTAAATTACATAATGGTTCAAGTATTAAAGTAGTTGGGGATTTTGTTAAATCTGAAGGTAGTGGACAAGATTATGAATTAAAAGCAAAATCTATTGAACTTTTAGGTGATTGTCCAGAAGATTATCCTTTGCAACCTAAAAAACATAGTATGGAATTTTTAAGAAGTATTGCTTATCTTAGGCCGAGAGCTAATACATTCCAAGCAGTATTTAGAGTAAGAAGTGTAGCTGCTTATGCGATACATAAATATTTTCAAGATAGAAACTATATTTATGTACATACACCACTTTTAACAACTGCCGATTGTGAAGGTTCTGACCAAATGTTTAAAGTAACAACATTTGATTTTGATAATCTACCTAAAAAAGATGGTAAAGTTGATTTTAGTAAAGATTTATTTAATAAAAAGACATTTATTACAGGTTCAGGACAATTACATGGGGAAACATTTGCTTTATCATTTAGTAAAATTTATACTTTTGGACCAACATTTAGAACTGAAAACTCAAACACTAAAACACATGCAAATGAATTTTGGATGATTGAACCTGAAATTGCTTTTGCAGATATAAATGATTTAATGGATATTGAAGAAGATTTCTTAAAATACATTGTTAAATATGTTTTAGATACATGTCCAGATGAAATAGAATTTTTTGATAAATTTGTAGAAAAAGGATTAAAAGAAAAATTAGAAAAAGTAGTAAATAGTACTTTTGTTAGAATTGACCACAAAGATGTAATTGATTTACTTAAAAATAGCGGTGAAAAATGGGAATTTGAACCAAGTTATGAAGAAGATATAGCTAAAGAACACGAAAGATGGTTAACAAATCATTTTAATGTTCCAGTATTTGTTAAAAATTGGCCAGCTGGAATTAAAGCATATTACATGAAATTAAATGAAGATGGTAAAACTGTTGCTGGTGTAGACTTAGAAGTTCCTGGAGCTGGTGAACTTATCGGTGGTTCTCAAAGAGAAGAAAAATTAGATGTTTTACTAGCTAGAATGAAAGAACTAGGTGTAGAAGAAGAAAGTATTGAATGGTATGTAAATTTAAGAAGATATGGTGGATGTATCCATTCTGGATTTGGTATGGGATTTGAAAGACTAATTATGTATCTAACAGGTATTGAAAATATTCGCGATGTTATTCCATATCCAAGAACACCAGGTTCATGCGAATTTTAAGGGGGCTTTATGGGTAAGATTATTGCAATTGTTGGAATGTGTGGTAGTGGAAAATCCGTAGCTTGTGATTATTTGGAGAATTTAGGTTATAAAAAAGTTTATTTTGGGGGAGTTACTATGGACAAGTTAAAAGAAATTGGTCTTGAAATAACTCCAGACAATGAGAAAATGATGCGTGAAAAATTACGTCAAGATTTAGGAATGGGTGCTTATGCTAAGGTACTGCTACCTAAAATAAAAGAATTATCTATAAATAATAACGTTGTTTTAGATGGGCTTTATTCCTGGGATGAACTTGTTATATTAAATAATGAATTTAAAATGACTACAATTGCAGTAGTTGCTGATAAAAAATTACGTTACGAAAGACTAGAAAAAAGGGTAGTTAGACCTTTTAGTAAAAGTGATGCAATTAAAAGAGATGTTTCAGAAATAGAAAATATAGATAAGGCTGGTCCGATAGCTTATGCTGATTATTATATATTTAATAATGGCACAATAAACGATTTTCATAATCGACTTGCTGAAATATTAAGTGATTTAGGAAGTGATAATTTTGAGTAAATTTACAAGTGAAATGGTTGATATGTATGCTGAAAAACTACTTATTGGCCTTACAAAAGAAGAAAATGAAATGGTTTTAAATGAGTTTGATGTTATAGAAAATACCATGGAAAAAATAGCAAATATGCCTGGGATAGAAAAAGTTAAACCAATGACACACGCTCTAGATGATTTTTCATTTACTTTAAGAGAAGATATAATTAAAGACAGTACTCCAGTAGAAGAATTATTACAAAATTGTGATTCTTATGAAGATGATTTAGTAAGTGTTCCAAAGGTGGTGGGCTAATGAATTATGGTATTATAAAACTTCATGAAATGTTAAAAAATAATGAAACAACTGTTGAAGAATTAGTTAATGATTCATTAAAAAAAGCACATGAATTACAAGAAAAATGTAATGCTTTTGTTACAATTATGGATGATAACAAAGTTGAAGTTAATGATAACCTCCTAAGTGGTATTCCTTATGGAATTAAAGATAATTATTCTACAAAAGGTATTTTATCAACTGGTTCAAGTAATACTTTAAAAGATTATGTACCTTTTTTTGATGCAACTGCTGTAGCCAACTTAAAGAAAAATGGAGCTGTAGGTATAGCTAAGACTGCATTAGATGAATTTGGTATGGGAGGCACAGGTTTAACTGCTCACACTGGTATTATCAAAAACCCTTGGGATACAACAAGAATTTGTGGGGGCTCATCAGCAGGTTCAGCTTGTAGTGTTGCTTATGGGGTTTATCCTTATGCTTTAGGAAGTGACACTGGAGACTCTATTCGTAAACCAGCAGGTTATTGTGGAATTGTTGGATATAAACCAACTTATGGTATGATTTCTAGATTTGGTTTGTTTCCATTTGCATCAAGCTTAGATACTTGTGGTGTTTTAACAAGAAGTGTTGAAGATGCTGCTATTGTTGTTGATGGCATGAAAGGCATTGATGAAAACGACCAAACAAGTTGGAACTCTAGCAATATAAATTTATATAATGATTTATCTAAAGATGTAAAAGGTAAAAAAATGTTTTATATAAAAGAAATTACTGATATAAGTAACTATCCACATGCTTCAAATGAATTAAAGATGCATTTAGAAAATTATCAAAAAGCCTTAGAAAAGCTAAGAAATATTGGTGTTACTGTTGAAGAAGTATCAATTGATAAAACTCTTCTTAGTGTAATACCTGGTGTTTATGTTTGTATTTCATGTGCTGAAGCAACAAGTAATATGTCTAATTTAACGGGTATTTCTTTTGGTCCACGAGGAAATGGCGAAAATGTTATGGATATGATTAAAGATTATCGTACTAAAGGATTTTCACCATTGATTAAAAGAAGATTTGTAATAGGTTCTTATGTTTTACAAAAAGAAAATCAAGAAAGATATTTCTTAAATGCTTGTCGTGTTAGAAGATTAATTGTAGATAAATTTAAAAGCTTATTTAAAGAATACGATGGCTTTATTTTACCTGTAGGTAGTGGAGTTGCTCCATTAATTGATGGTTTAAATGAAAAAGTTGATGATGATGAATTAGCTATTTTAGAAAATCATTTACAAATTGGTAATTTCGGAGGTTTTCCATCAATTACAATTCCAAATGGTTTTATAAATGGACTACCTGTTGGAATTAATATTACTGGTAATTGCTATGATGATCAAACAGTTTTAAATTTAGCATATGCCCTAGAAGATTTAATGGATTATAAAAATATGGTTGTAGGTGATAAAAATGAGTAAATATAAAGCAGTTATTGGACTAGAAATGCATTGTGAAATGAAAAGTAATACGAAAGTATTTTCTAGTGCTAAAAATAGTTATAGTGATATTGCCAATATTAACGTTAATCCTGTAGATATGGCATTTCCAGGTATCTTGCCAGTACTAAATAAAGAATGCGTAAGAAAAGCTATCATGGCAGCTTTAATCCTAAATTGTAAAGTTCCAGAATATATGTACTTTGATAGAAAAAATTATTATTACCCAGATTTACCAAAAGGATATCAAATTACTCAATTACATGACCCAGTTGGTGTTAATGGTTCAATTAAGATTGATTGTAATGGTGTTACTAAAGAAATTAAAATCCATGATATTCACCTTGAAGAAGATGCAGCATCAATGGAACATTTTAGTGATGTATCATTAATTAATTATAATAGAGCAGGAGTTCCTTTACTAGAACTTGTTACTGAGCCTTGTATTGAGTCACCAGAAGAAGCTGTTGCATTCCTTGAAGAAATGCGAAGAATATATCAATACGCTGATATATCTGAAGCAGATACCAAAAAAGGTCAAATAAGATGCGATGTCAATGTTTCAATAATGGATAAAGATAGTAATGAACTAGGAACAAAGGTTGAAGTTAAAAATGTTAATTCTTTTGGAAATGTTTATGAAACTATTAAATATGAAATAGAAAGACAAAGCAAATTAAAAGATGAAGGAAGATATGATGAAGTTGTTCAAGAAACAAGAAGATTTGATGAAGAAACCGGAACAACTATAAGAATGCGTACTAAAGCTGATGCTATCGATTATAAGTATTTTGTGGAACCAAATATTCCAAAATTTAAAATAGATAGTAATTTGGTTGAAGAAATAAAAAAATGTATTCCTGTCTTACCAAACGAAAGAAAAATAAAATATATAAATGAATATGGTTTAAGTGAATATGATGCGAATATTATTATAAAAAATAAAGAATATGCTGATTATTTTGAAGAATGTGTAAGTTTAGGTATGGATAAAAAAATAGCTGCCAACTACTTAATTGTACAAATTATTGCTTATTTAAATAAAGAAGCTATTAGTTTAAATGAATTTTATTTAAAACCAAATTTATTAAATCAAATAATTAGTGAATTAGAAAAAGGTAATATTTCTTCTAAACAAGCTAAAGATATATTTAATAAAGCTTTAGAAGAAGAAAAAGAACCTAAAAACTTTATTAGTAAAGATAATGCCCAAATATCTGATAGTAATGAGCTTACTATCATTATAGATAATATATTAAGAAATAATACTTCACAAGTAGAAGCTTATAAGGGTGGTAAAACAAACTTATTTGATTACTTTGTAGGCCAAGTAATGAAAGAAACTAGAGGAAAAGCAAATCCAAGTTTAACTAAAGAAATATTAAAAGACAAGTTAGATAATTAACTTGTCTTATTTTATTTCTAGAGGAACTTTTTCCTCTTTATTTTCTCTTATAGCTTTTTTAATTCTTCCATTAACTCTTCATTTATTCTTAATGGATATAAATTTATAATTTTCATTTTATCACTTGCTTTCTACCTAAAATGATATCAATTTGATATTTACTAATTATAAAATATGTAGTAAAATTAAATAGTAGAGTAGACATTACATAAAATGACAAATTATTTAAAAGAAATTTGTTATGATAATAAAAAGGAGTGTAGTTATGAAAAAAATGAAAATATATCATATATTAATTTGGGTTATTTTGTTAATATTAGTTATAGTTTTGTCTAATAGTATAACTAATAATATTTATTGTGGAAAAGAAAATAAATTTGACAATAATCTTCTTTCTATTATGATAGAAACTGGTGAGGCTTCTGGACAATACGAAAAATCTAATAATAGTTTATGGCCCACTGGTGATTATGTTTTTAATGCAGAACTATCTAGGTGTGAAAATGGTTCAACATTAAATTGGATAGATGCAAAAAAAGCTGTGGAGTATTCAGGAAACCTAAGTGACAAATGCTATATTTATTTTGATTATGTTCCACCGGTTAAATTAACTAATTATATCACTTCAAAATATACAGGAACACAAGGAGAAAATGGTATTTATTATCATGAAAGCAATTTAACCAATGGAGCAGGAGATAACTCATATAGATTTGCTGGTGGTGATTATCAATTAACATTAAAGGCAACATCAGCAGGATTAAAAACTGTTATAACAAGTGTAAAAACCGCATCTGACGGAGTAATAAATTTTTATTGTAATGGAACAAAACAATATGTTGGATTTACTTGCACTTCAACTTATACCAGATATTATAGTTTGCAATATGATACATCAAATACTCAGTATCAATCATATAAAGAAGCCTTAGCAAAAGCAGTAGCGGACGGATATTTAACACAAAATAATATTAAAAACTTTGTATGTTTTGGAACAAATGAAAGTCCATGCCCAACAGAAAACTTATATCGAATAATTGGTGTAATTGATAACAAAATTAAATTAATAAAATATGATTATGCAACAAGTGCAATTCTTGGAACGAATGGTGGATATAACAATAACACACAAGTATTTTACTATTCAGGAGACAAAGAAAGTCAAGATAATATAGAATGGTATACTTGGAATAAAACTACTAAAACTAATTCATGGAGTGATGCTGAATTAAATACAATAAATCTAAATACAAATTACTTAAATAATTTAGGTAGTGATTGGTCAAACAAAATAGTCACAACAACCTGGCAAGTTGGAGGTAATACTTTAGCAAAAATTGGAAGAACAACAATGAACCTTGTTTATCAAAATGAAGTTAAAACTCCAGCAACATCGACTACTTATGATGCCAAAATAGGTTTAATGTATATCAGTGATTATGGTTATGCTGCAAACCCTAAATACTGGACTTATCAAGAATATAATTCATCTGATGCAACTAAAGATTATAGTGCCGCTGCAGAAGCAAACTGGATGTATGGTGGATTTTATGATTGGATAATTACTAGGCTTTCAGATTATACTAATGTAGTAATGCGTACACTTGCAGGTGGTAATGTTGGATCAACTACCACATACGATGCAACAGCAAGTGTTAGAATGGTGTTTAATTTAGATGAAAACGTTATATATAAATCAGGTCTTGGAACTCAAGATAATCCAATAATTTTAAATTAATTAAATTTGAGTAAAAGTTAATAAAATACTTTTGCTTTTTTTCTTTCTGTGATATAATTTAAATATACTAAAGGGATGTGTGATATATGTTTGGTAAAATTATGTATATTGGTGAGTCTGAAGCTCATGTAGAAAACTTAATTAAAGATGCCAATGCTGCTGATTTGATGAATGTTAATGTCATTTTTGAAGATAGCAGAGGATGTATTCTAGGTGAAGTACAAGAAATAAATAGTGATGTAATAAAAATTCGTTTTTTAGGTGAATATATTAATGGAAAATATGTAAATGGTGTTTTAAGAAAACCATTGTTGTCATCTAAAATTAGGATGATTACTAAAAATGAGTTAACTGAATTAGTTGGAACATATAGTGCTAGTAGCTTTGTTTTAGGAGAAAGTGCAATATATAAAGGATTTAATATATATCCAAGTATTAATAGTTTATTTTCCAATCATTTAGCAATCTTTGGTAATAGTGGTTCAGGCAAATCGTGTGGAGTAGCTAGAATAGTTCAAAATTTATTTTCAAGCATGTATCAGGTACAATATAATGCTAATATCTTTATTTTTGATGCTTTCGGAGAATATAAAAATGCTTTTGGCAAATTAAATGAAATAAATAGTAATTATTCATATAAATTTATTACAAGTAATCCTCATGATGAAAATGATAATTTATTAAAAATACCAGTTTGTTTACTTACTTTAGATGACATAGCTTTATTATTACAAGCAAATAATCATGCTCAATTGCCAATTATTGAAAATATGATTAAACTTGCCAAAATATTTTCAACTAATACGGAAGAAGCTAAAGATTATAAAAACCATTTAATAGCTAAAGCATTACTTGCAGTTTTATTTAGTAATGAAACAATATCAAGTAAGAAAAATGAAATTTTTACAATAATTGAAGTATGTAATACACCAGAATTTAATTTTGATACAGTAATTCCAGGTTTAGGATATACTAGAACATTTAGTGAATGTTTTGAAATAGATAGTAATGGTAATTTTGGTGAGTCTGTTTTAATAACTAATTACATTTTAAGTAAATTAAACGATAATTTAGATAGTATAAAAGCTCCGGATTATGCTAATTATAGTATAAAAGATTTAGCATCATCCCTAGAATTTACTTTAATTAGTGAAGGCTTCTTAAACAATCAAAACTTACATGATGATGCTGTTATCCTAAGAGTTAGACTTAATGGTATCATAAATAGTAGACTTAATGATTATTTCTCAGATGAATTAATAAATATTCCTGATTATATTAAATCATTAATAGATAATAATGGCAAAAAAGCTCAAATAATAAATATAAATTTAGAAGATGTTGATGATATTTATGCCAAAGTATTTGTTAAGATTTTCTCTAGAATTTTATTTGATTATGCAAAATCAAGTGAAAAAAGAGCATCAATGCCATTTCACTTATTCTTAGAAGAAGCTCATAGATATATTCAAAAAGATAATGATACATTCCTGCTTGGATATAACATATTTGATAGAATCGCTAAAGAAGGGCGTAAATATGGGGTTATACTTGATATTATAAGTCAAAGACCCGTAGAAATTAGTGATACAGTTATTGCCCAATGTAATAATTTCTTAATATTTAAGATGACCCATCCTCTAGACATAAAATATATTGGAGAAATGTTACCAAATATCAGTCAAGATATCTTAGACAAGCAAAAAGTATTACAACCAGGTACTTGTGTATGTTTCGGCGGAGCCTTCAAAATACCAATGATTGTTAAGTTAGAAATGCCAAATCCAATGCCTTACAGTAGCAATTGTGATGTAAGCAACTGTTGGAAAATGGAAAATAACCCTGGAAATATTGAAGAATTTATTTAATATAATATAGTAGAAGTATTAATTTGTAATACTTCTATTTTGTTTTATTATATGGCTTTTGCCGTGCAAATTTGCATTTTTAATAAAAATATGGTATAATAGACAATGTATTCGTTAAAGGAGAGTATATAAATATATGATAAATTATATAAAAACCAATATGAAAAGGATACTTGTGATTATTGGTGTACTTGTGGGAGTAGTAATATTATTACAACCAAGTGGTACAAAACATCTTGAGGTAGAACATGAAGTAGAAAACGGTGTTCCCCTGGAAAGCTTAAATAAGATATCTTACGAAGACACCATTGATTTAACATTAAAAGAACATCAAGATTCAATTACATTCTTAGCAGAAACATTCCAAATAAATGAAGAAATATTAACTGAAAAGTTAACAAGTAACTTCAAGGAATTAAATCTTGCTGAAAGTAATGAAAATTTTGATAAAATAGTTGTAGATTACTTATTTAAACTTGAAGAAAGTGAAAAAACACTATTTAATAATAAGAGAACAAATGGTAATAAAGATAAGGATTATATTGTAAAATTAGTTAAATATTTTAGTAATATTTATGATAATGTTGACTTTAGTATAGCTGCTGGTATTGCTAAAGTAGAATCTGGTTATACATCAAAATATATGTTAAATAAAAACAATATATTTGGTGGTATGTATAATGGTAACTTAATTGGTTATAAAAATATTGAGTATGGTACTTTAAAATTTATAAAACTATTAAGTGAAGGATACTTTGGTAAAGGCCTTGTAACAGTTGAAGATATAGGTCGTGTATATAATCCGATGATTAATGAGTCTGGAGTAAAAACTGCTAAACCAACCTGGGTTTATAATGTAACTCTTGCTATGGAAGACTTTATAGAAGTTGAAGCTGTTGATACAACTTTACTGTTAAGTTTAAAAAATGTTTAGTAAGACTTGTTAAATGATTATTAATTTGATATAATTAAGATACCTAAAGGGTAAATGTCTATGTCAATATAAAACCGACTAGATAGATAATAAGGGAATCTAATTGAATTATGGTGTAGAAGACTTAACCATTAAGTGAGTAAGGATCCTAAAATAGTTCATGTGATGCCCACCTCGCGAGAGCGGGTTTTTATCAATGCATGGCAACCTTTGGGTTTTCTTTTGGAGGAAAATTATGTTTGATAGATTAGAATTACTTATTGGAAAAGAAAATTTAGATAAGTTAAGCAAAATTAATGTTTTAATTGTAGGTATTGGTGGAGTAGGTGGTACTGCTTTAGAAGCTTTAGTTCGAAGTGGTATTAAAAACATTACTATCATAGACTTTGATGTTTTTGCTGAAAGTAACTTAAATAGACAAATACTTGCAACATATAATGATATTGGGGCTTTTAAAGTAGATGTTGGTATAAAAAGATGTAAAAGTATTAATCCAAATGTCAATATTACTGGTCTTAAAATGCGTTTGAATGAAGAAAATATCAATACAATTGGGCATTTTGATTATATTATTGATGCTTGCGATGATGTAAACGCTAAACTTTTATTAATGGAATATGCAGGCAAAGAAAATATCTCATTAATTAGTTCAATGGGCACTGGTAAAAGGCTTAATCCATGTAATGTGATTATTACAAGACTAGATAAGACAAGCAATGATAAACTAGCTAAAAAAATAAGATATGAAGCTAGAAAAAGCGGTTTAAGTTTAAAAATACCTGTTGTATGTTCTAAAGAAGATATAATAAATAATGATAGAGTTGTTGCATCAAGTATATTTGTACCTTCAACAGCAGGTTTAATGCTTGCTTATTATATAATAGAAAAAGTAATCAACGAATGATTACTTTTTTGTTACTAAGAATTTAGCTAATGTATTAGCATCAACACCATTATATACAATATCATATATAGTAGTAATAAGTTCTATTTCAATACCTTTCTTTTGAAGCATTTTATAAACAATTTCTAAAGTGTTATAACCTTCAACTGTGTGAGTAGCTAAATACTCATTTATTTTATTTTGGTCTTTAGTACTTCCAACAATTACCCCAAAACTAAAGTTTCTACTTTTAGTACTTGTACAAGTAAGCATTAAATCCCCAACACCAGCAAAAGATAAAATAGTTTTTGGGTTACCACCAAATATTTTAATAATATCCTTTATATCATGTAATGATTCATTTATTAAAAAACTTTGGGTGGAATTACTATAACCTAATCCGCTTAAAATACCTGATGCAATAGCAATAACATTTTTAATTGAACCACACATTTGAATACCAATCATATCCTTTGAAGGTCTTAGTTTTAATGTATCATTTGCTAAAGTATTTAATACATATTCTTTAGCTTTTTTAGTTTTTGATGCAAGTGCCAAAGCTACTGGTTCATTATTTAAGATGTCTACAGCAAAAGTTGGACCAGATATAACAGCAATATTATTAGTTTTTAAAGCGTTTTTAACAATATTTGATAATAATTCTTCACGAGATTCTTCAATACCTTTACTAGCAATACAAACTGGTATTTTAGGATTATAATATGGTTTCATTTCTTTAGTTACAATATCAACATATTTACTTGCAGTAATAATATATATAAGATTAGTATTTTCTAATGTATCTTCCATACTAGCACTTATTTTGATATTTTTAGGTAATTTTGTATCAAAAACAGATGCTACTTTTTTTGTCTTTTTATATTCTTCATACTTTTCGTTATTTTCTGTCCATATAACTATTTCATTTTCGTCTTTTTTAGCTAACATTTTGCTTATTGCAAGACTGTAAACTCCAAGACCTATAACACTTATTTTCATTACTCATTCCTCATTTCTTCATGTAATTTATTTAAACTTTGTTCTATTTTATTATTTTTAGGTCGATAATATTTTTTTCCAATTAAGTTTTTTGGCATATAATTTTGTTTAACCCAGTCATTCGGATAATTGTGTGGATACAAATAATCCGGACTTGATGTTTTAATATTATCAGGAACATTTCCCGTATTTCCTTTTCTAATATCATTTATTGCATCATCTAAGGCTAGGTGAGAGCTATTACTTTTCGGTGATAATGCCATTTCAACCACAATTTGTCCGAGTGGAATACGAGCTTCAGGCAATCCAACTAATTCTGCAGCACTTATTGCTGCCATAACTCTTGGTCCAATTCCTGGATTAGCCATGCCAATATCTTCATAAGCTATAACACTTAAACGTCGATAAATACTATCTAAATCCTCGGCTTCAATTAATCTAGCCAAATAATGAAGGGACGCATCAACATCACTACCACGAATAGATTTTTGTAAAGCACTAAGTACATCATAATGACCATCACCATCTTTATCATGAAAAAATACTGGTTTATTATTAATCTTTTTAATATCTTCTAAAGTTATTTTCTTATCACTAGAGTAATATGCAACTTCAAGTAGATTTAAAGCAAAACGCATATCTCCACTAGCAAGATTAGCAACATAATCTATAGCATCTTTATCAATTTTAATATTATCAAGTTTTGGTAACGCTTTATTTAAACCATCAATAATATCTTCTTTAGATAGTTCATGTAATTCAAATATTTGACATCTACTTCTAATAGCAGGATTAATTTTATGATATGGATTAGATGTAGTAAGACCGATTAAAATAATTGTTCCATTTTCAATATAAGGAAGTAATAAATCTTGTTTATCTTTATTCATTCTATGAATTTCATCAATTATTAAAACCATGTCTCCATACATTTTAGCTTCCATAATCGCTGTATCAAAATCACTTTTATTATTAACTGTAGCATTTAAAAATTTATAATGCATTTCAAGTTCACTAACTAAAGCAGTAGCAATACTAGTTTTCCCAATACCTGGTTTTCCATAAAAAATCATTGAAAAAAGTTTCTTGTTTTTTACAAGATTAGTAAGTATTTTTCCTTCACCAACTAAATGTTTTTGACCAATAATGTCATCTATTTTTTTAGGTCTTAATTTATCTGCTAAAATTTCCATAATATCACGTAAATAATTATAGCACATTTTCTATTTTTTTGATACAATATATTTAGAAATTAGGTGATAAAAATTGCGAAATATTATAAGTAATATAACTGATGAAAGTACAAAAGACTTTTTAGAATATTTAAAATATGAAAGAAGAGTATCTGTTAACACCGTTGATTCTTACGGAGAAAACCTTTTATTATTAAAAAATTACACTAATAAAGATTTAATTAGTTTAAAAAAAGAAGATATAAAAGATTTTTTAGATAATGTTGAAGCTACTGCTAGAACAAAAGCTCATTACTTAACAGTTTTTAATTCATTTTACAAGTATTTAGTATTTATGGATAAAATAAAAAGTAATCCTTGTGATGGAATAAAAGCTCCAAAATTAGAAAAAAAACTTCCAACATACTTAACTAATGAAGAAATAGCCAAATTATTTAATATAAGATTAACTAAACCAGTTGATTATAGAAATAAAGCTATTTTAGAAGTAATGTATGCAACCGGGGCCAGAATTAGTGAAGTAATTAATTTAGAATTAAATCAAATAGATTTTGAAGAGTGCATTATTAGAGTTGTGGGGAAGGGGAAGAAAGAGAGAATTATCCCTTTAGATGATGTTGCTATTGATGCTTTAGATAACTATATTAATAATTATAGACCTTTTTTAATAAAAAATGAGACATGTAATTACGTGTTTTTAAATAAAAATGGTGAAAAAATAAGTCGTCAGATGATATTTAAAATGTTAAAAAATCTAGCTAATAAAGCTGGAATAACCAAAGAAATAAGTCCTCATACATTAAGACATTCTTTTGCATCAAACTTACTTAATAATGGAGCTGACCTAAGAGTTATTCAAGAATTACTTGGACATGAAAATTTAGAAACAACAGAAATATATTCTCATTTACAAAACAAAAAAATAAAGGATGATTATAACAATCACCCTCATGCACATTTCTAAAAACTATCTAGAGTTTTCGTTTCTTGCATCGTTACGTGCACTTGATCTTGCACGGCTAGAAGCTTTAGCTGTCTTTTTAGCTCTACTTCTTGCGTTTTCTTTATTTTTGCTCATGTTTACCTCCCACTATTATTATGTAACAAATATAAATTTTTAATCATATATTTTATGGTAAATTAAGGAAGTGATAAATTTGATAAAAATTGGTGTTACAACAAGAATATTAATTAATGAAATTGGTTTAGAAATAGAAAAAATACCACATTCATTAATAAAAAAAATAGAACAATTTAATGTATTATCCATTATAATTCCAAGTATTGATAATATTAATTATTACCTTGATACTTGTGATGCCTTCATTATTCCCGGAGGAACTACTTGGAATGATGTTGATGTAAAAGTATTAAAATATGCTATGAAACACAATAAACCATTACTAGGAATATGTGCAGGAATGCAAGCAATTGCTAATGCTAATACCTTTATGGACCACACTATAAAAGTTGATAGTAATATAAATCATTACGTTCCAGATAAAGAATATGTTCATGAAATAACTATATATGATGGCATTTTAAAAGATATAATCGGTAAAAAGAAAATCTACGTTAACAGCAGACATCATGATACAATTATAAATGAAAATTTCTTTAAAGTAGAAGCAAGAAGTGATGATGGTATTATTGAAGCAATTAGTTTAATTGGATATAAATTTATCTTCGGTGTTCAATGGCATCCAGAAGACATGGATGATATAGATCAGGATAAATTATTTAAATATTTTATTAGTTTAATTTGATTTTTAATAAACTATGTGATACTATCTAGACAGGGAGGCATTTATGAAAACAAAAAACATACAAAACATTAGCTTGTCTGAGTTATCTTTTATTATTTTTTCTAATCAATTTAGTATTGATTTACAAAAAGATGCTTATGAAGAATTAAAAAGAAGATTTTCTAAAAAAACATTTAGTTTAGAAGCATTTTTAGAATATGAGAAAACTACAATCGAAAAAAGAGGAAGTAATATCAATGATTATTTAATATCGGATAATGCATCTATAAGCTTACTTTTAAGATTATACTTTTCAATGGTTTATAAAAAAGAATTATTTCAACATGGCAATTTACTATTTAGTGAAAATTTATTATGTCATAGTGATGGAGAAAATACCTTTTTTGTTAAAGCTTTAAGATATGAATTAAAAAGACTAGAAAACACTAAAAGTCCATTCTTATCTTCTTCTGAATGTGAAGTATTAGAAAAAGTAATGGAAGCTTTAAATGAAAGAATAAATAAGAAACAACCAATTTGGTATGAATCATCATTAACTGAATGTACTTGGGATATTATGGCAGACTCTTTAATAACTATAATTCCTGTAATCAGTTATTTATCAGTTTACAACTTTCTTTTGCAAGATTTAGCTAAATTAGCACCACAAAAAAGAGCTATTATGAAATCAATGAAAACAGCAACTGTTGATCATTCAATTTTCCATAATGAGGAATTAAAACGAAATTTAGTAAGATAACTTGAATATAATTAAGTGGTGATATGATGCAAAATATTATAATTCCACTTATATTATCTACATTAGCTGGTCTATCCACTTTAATCGGTGCTATACCTATATTTTTTAGAATTAAAGAGATAAACTTAAACAAATTTATTAGTTTTTGTCTTTCTTTTTCTATTGCTATAATGATATCTATAAGTATTTTTGATTTAATACCAACATCATTTTTTGAAATAGTTAACTTTTATGGTGTTTCAAAGACATTTATTATTTTAATAATAGCTTTTATAATTAGTTATATTATTATTACTTATTTAAGTAGTTTAGTAGAAAAAAAAGAGAGTGGAGGAGACCTTTATAAACTAGGAATTCTTAATATGATTGTTTTAGTTTTACATAATTTACCTGAAGGTATTGCCACGTTTTTAAGTAGTTATCACAGTATTAATCTAGGTTTAAGATTATCAATTGCCATAATGCTTCATAATATTCCTGAAGGTATTTCTATTGCAGTTCCAATTTACTATGCTACAAATAACAAGAAAAAAGCTATAAAAGCAACCCTTATATCAGGTTTATCCGAACCACTCGGAGCAATACTTGCATATGTTTTCTTAAAAAGGTTTGTTTCAGAGTTAATGATAAGTATAGTTTTAATAGTAGTTGCAGGTCTTATGATTACTTTATCTATTCAAGAAATGTTACCAAAAGCTTTAAAATATAAAGAAATCAAATTTATTTATCTAGGCTTATTCTGTGGAACAATTTTAGTAATTATAAACGTTTTAATTAGTTAGTAGAGTGAGGGAGAGTATTTACTTTTAAGAATTTATATGATAAACTTTAAAAGTAAGGATGTGTTACTCATGGAACTAAATAATATAAATTTAGATTTAATTATAAATTATGCAATGATTGTAGGAGCAATTATTTTAGTTATTGCCATAATTAGGTCAATATTACCATTATTAACTTATGGTGAACTAAAGAAACAAAACAAATTACTAGAACAAATTAGCAAAGATATTTCTTATATTAAAGATAGATTTCTATAACCTGAGTTTTATATGCTAAAGTTAGTTATAGGAATTATTAAAAGTTTATTTAAAAAGAATAAAACTATAATAATTAATATTAATAATAAATCAGATAGTAATATTATTATTAATATTTTTTTCTCACAGTTTAGTTAACATAATATATATTATTTAGTAAATATAACCAAGATATTAATCAGTAAAATTATCCAATTTAACTAACATTATAACTTCTTTCATAACATTTTGTAACAAACACATATAATATACATATTTGATTTCAAATTTTATAAAAATTAATTTTTTCAATTTAAAATTATTTTTTATTTTCTATGAATTAAGGATTTTATTTTATAACCTTATTTTATATATAAATATAATGATTATGCACGTGTTATAACCTTATATATAATATAAATAAGGATATATGCGCGTATACGTATATATGTGCAAAGTCCCCTACTTAACTGATAGGGGACTTTGCATTTATTTTATAGTAAATATTAAAGCAATTACAATCATTAAAATAAAATCTACTACTAATTTACTTATTAAAAGATTTATATTTAATAAATTATATAAGATATAAATAAAGAAACAAGATAATATTATTCTAAATATCTTTTTTAATAAAAATAATATATTTCTAGATATTAAGTTATATTTATATATACTTTGATAGTTAATAATAATATGTAATACTATCCCTACTCCTTCAGATATTGAATTTGCAAATATAATACCTTTTAAATCATTTACATCAGATTTTATATAAAAAATTATCATAAATAACACTAAACTAATTAAATATGGTATTAATGATTTAATAATATAAGGAACTAAATTCTTTAGATAGGGGATTACTTTATGTCTCCCCTTCTCTTTTTTAATCGTGTTTTTTCGCCAAATTGTTTTAATATCTTCCTCTTTTAGAGAAATATTTTCATTTATGGCAGTAATCAAATAATTATTACCAGTAGTAATTTTATTTAATTGACTATTTAATAATTCAATATTTATTGCTTTTATATTTGGTAAAACTGTCTTAAAATTAGTATTAAATAGTGTATTAAACAATTTATTTATAAAATCTTTACAAATACATTTACTATCATCTGAACCCATTATAATTGCATCTTTTGTATTTATAGCTTCATAACCACATTTTGCGATATCATCACTAGCAACTTCTAATATATTATCAATAGAAACAATAGCTTTAACATCTAATTTATTTAGTTTTATATGTTCATTTATCTTTTCTAAATAATTATAATTAATACCATTAAAAACTGGATAATTTATATCTAAATTTAAATTACCTTTATTACATATAACAATATTTTTAAAAAACTCTGATAATTTATCAATATTTTCCTTAAATAAAGTTATATTTTCATCACAATAGTTAATTATTATCAATAATTCTTCATTCATATATCTAACACCTTTATTATTTTAACACTAGATTATGTTTATGTCAAAAAAAGAAGTTTAATTTCACTTAAACTTCAATTTTTTCACCATCTTCACAAATACAAGTTCCAAAATCATAATCAGATACTTTACCACCTGGACATATATTTTCACATGTATTTTCCAATAAATCATCTTCAGTATCGTCCCAAGAGGTATTAAAAGAACTAAGTAAATCTTCAATTGCTTTATAAGCTTTAAATTCACTAATTTTATCCATTGTATTAGTCATTAATGTATTACTATCTTTTTCTGTAATATCATTTATATCAACAGCATCTTTATAATCTTTCTTATTTATAATATTTTTACCATATTCTGACTTACTACTTATATCTAAAGTTATATTATAATCACTATAAGAAACATTTATTTTACCAGTTAAATCTTCTTTTTTATTTTTATTATCAGTTGTTACATCAATATTTCCATCCACTTTTAAACCTTCAGCTTCAATATTCAATTTAATATTTGATGTATTCTTCTTATTAATTAAAGTCATATTAAATATTGTAGTACTTGATTTTAAATTCATTTCAATTTTCTTATCTTTAACTTCAATTTTTAAATTAAATGGTTCATTATATTCATCATTTCCTGAAATAACTATTTTTTCTTTTGTTACTTCAAGATTAAATTTTTCTTCACCACTTGTTACTTCATAAGTATTTCCCTTAGTTCTAACGCCTTTTACTTCCATATCTTCACTAGTAATAGTAAAGTTTTCTATTTTATTACCAAAAATACTTACTTCTACAACTATTTTAACATTTTCAAGGCTTAATTCATCATCTTCTAAATAACTAGATAAAACTTCATCATCTTTTATTAAACTTTTAAATTTATCAATTATTTTTTCTTTATTATTATCATTAATTTCATAAGTATAAACTACATTTAAGCCATTATATTTAGTACTTAAATCAGCTTCTTTTAAAGCTTCAAATAAGTATTTTACTAAATTATTAAGAGCATCTTCTAAATCACTAATACTACTAAATGATTTTAATGTGTTTTCTAAATCTTCAACACTACCAAAAAGATTTTCTTCACTAGTTGTAGTTAATGTTTTATCAAGTAAATCTTTACTATCAAGATAAATCTTATTATTATCAACTGTAATAGTACCCCTTAAAGATGCTTTATCTTGTTTTAAATTTACATCTAAACTTACATAATTATTTTTTAAACTACTTTCTGTTTTCAAACCAATTTCTAGATTATTAAAATTTTTTAAATCAGTTGCATCAGTTGTTAGTTTCAACTTAGCATCACTAGAAATATCATATTCATCGATATTTTCTAAATAATCTTTATTCAATGTTATTCCTTCAAAAGCTTCATTTACAAAAGCATTAATCTTTTTAGAATTTTGATTTAAGAAACTTGATGCTGTATAAGTCATTTTAACATATAAGAAACACCCAACAACAATAACAACTATTGCTAAGACTATACCAACAATTATACCTTTTTTTTCTTTTCTTTCATTACTTTTACTAGCAATGTTTTCAACCATAACACTTTCCCCATTTTCGAATTTTTCATCCATATCCATTACCTCACTACTTTTAATATATGTTTATTATATCATTTAAAATCAAAATTGTATAGAAAAATAAGAATTATTTTACAATTCTTATTTCATATATTTTTTAAAATTCTTAAATTCTGAAGCATCCTCAAGGTCAGTTTTAGCTAAATCTTGTAATAATGCTTTTTGTTTTCTATCTAATTTTGTTGGAGTAATAATATTTACAACTGCATACATATCACCTTTACCAATTTTATTTGGTAATTTAATACCTTTACCTTTAATTTTTAATTTTGTATAGTTTTGAGTACCGGGTTTTATTTCTAAAATAATGTTACCATAAAGAGTAGGTATTTCTTTTTTACATCCTAAAATAGCATCAGTAATAGTAACGGGAACTTCCAAGTAAATATCAGCTCCATCTCTTTCAAATAGTGGATGTTCTTTAATCTTAAATTCTAAGAAAACATCGCCATTTGGACCACCATTAACTCCAGCATTTCCTTTACCACTAAGTCTTAATTGATATCCTTCATCAACACCTTCTGGAATGGTTACAGTTAATGTCTTAACTTTTTCAACAACGCCTTTACCATGACAATCATCACAAGTTGTTTCATAAGTTTTACCAACACCACGACAATTTGGACATGTTTTTTGAGTTTGCATGTAACCAAAAATAGTTTGAGCTTGTTCTAATACCTTTCCAGCACCACCACAAGTACGACATGTAGTTTCGTTAAAACCGCCTTTTCCTTTACATCTAGAACATTCACTAGTTAAATTTAATTTTACATCTTTTTCACAACCAAAAGCCGCTTCTTCAAATGTTAAATTTAACACAACACGAACATCTTGTCCTTTTGTGGCTCTCGAACTAGACCTAGAACTTTTTCCAAATCCAGAGAAACTTGAAAATCCGCCCCCAAATAAATCTCCCAAAATATCACCAAGGTCAATATCTCCCATATCAAAACCTTGAAAACCTGAATCACCACCAGTTCCTCCATTTTGGAAAGCTGCATGACCAAATTGATCATATTGACGTCTCTTTGTAGCATCCGATAATACTGCATAAGCTTCACCAATTTCTTTAAACTTTTCTTCAGCTCCTGGTTCTTTATTTATATCAGGATGATATTGTTTAGCAAGCTTTCTAAAAGCTCTTTTTATTTCTTCATCAGTAGCAGTTTTACTTACTCCAAGTATTTCATAATAATCTTTTTTATTCATAACTTTACTCCTTTCCAGCAATAGTAATATTTTCAAGTAATAATGATGGTGCACTAATATTTAAATTATCTTTTGATAAATCATTACCAACTTCTAAAACATTACTAAATACTTCAAATATATTTGTAGATAATATAATCATATTAAGTCCCTTAGTAATAACTCCATTTTCAACTTTTAAACCATCAGCTTGAACAGAAATTATACCAGTTTTCGTATCAACACCAGCATGAAAACCATATGCTTCATCTATAATAACTCCATTATCTAGTTTTTTAACTAATTCTTCATAAGAATTATTCCCGGGAACAATATATAAATTATTAACGCCATTGGCATTTCCAGTAGCATCTTTTTTAGTTAATAAAGCATACTCTAAATTATTTATTTCTTTTATAAATTTACCATCTTTAACAATATTTTGAAATTCTTTAATAGTTCCTTCACTATCAAAATATTCTGTTTCAATACCATTTCTAGAGTCTTCAACAATATTTATCTTATCACTAAATATCTTTTTATTGAATTTATCAGTAAATACTGACTCATTTAGATATATTTTCTTGCTATTAAAAGAATCCACAAATGTACTAAGGATGCTTGTAACAACTTCATTTGTTAGTAATACTTTATATTTATCAGTTTTTAAGGAACTACTATCTAATTTAATTAATACATTATTAAGTCTTTTTAATAAATAATTTTTAAATTCTAAAAAGTCATAATTCTTAGTAAAATATCCTAGATATAATACCCTAGTTACATCATTTTTACTAACAGTAATTGATGCGCCATAAGCATTAAAATACGAACTATCTTCCATATTATAATCATCATTTTTTATTTTTCTTTCCTTTTCATAATATGAATAACTTCCTTCAATACTTTTAATACATGGATATTCTTTCTTCAAATCATTTAATGATAATAAATCATTCTTTATTTTTTCAATATCTATTTCTTCTCTATTTTCAGCTTTTTCAACTAAATTATTCTTACAAAAACTATTCTTATTTTCATTTTCTTGTAGTGAAAAAATGTCTTCAAGAGCATCTAATAGTTCATTAGTATTTTTTAAACTTTCTGTAACTATTTCAATACACTTACCATTTTTAATAGCTTTTATTTTATATCTTGTAATATCACTTATTTGAAATAATTTTATAGTATCATTCATTGAATTTATATCAGTACATTTATTTCTGGTTTTAAATATTTCAATATCAATATTTCTTTCTTTACCTTTAGCTATTAAATTATTCACTTTTTTCACCTCCAACTAGAATTTCACTTACTCTAATTCGTGGCATTCCTACATTAACAGGAACAGAACCACTTATAGAACCACACATTCCTTGTCCTAAAGCTAGATTATCTCCAACCATATCTACACGAGCAAGTATTTCTTTACAATTACCAATTAAACTAGCAGATTTAACACATTCAGCTAATTTTCCATCTCTAATCATATATGCTAAATCACAAGCAAAGTTGAAATCTCCAGTTTCTGGTGATACACTTCCTCCCCCCATTTTTTTAGCATACAATCCAAGTTTTATATCTTTAATCATATCTTCAAAAGTATCTGTTCCATTTACTAAATATGTATTATTCATTCTTGATGTTGGAGCATACAAATAACTTTCTCTTCTACTACTTCCAGTTGGTTTCATATTCATCTTACGATTATTTATTTCATCAATTAAATAACCTTTTAAAACTCCATTTTCAATTAATTTATTAACTCTTGTTTCACAGCCTTCATCATCAATTTTAGTACTTCCCCATTCGTTTTTAAGGGTTCCATCATCAATTATTGATACTTTTTCATTAGCAATTTTCTTACCTAAATCATGACTTAAAACTGATATTCCTTCTGCTACACTTGTTGCTTCCATAGCATGCCCACAAGCTTCATGAAATATAACTCCCCCAAAGCCATTCTCAATAATAACAGGCATTTCTCCACCAATACATGGTTTAGCATATAATTTATCAATTCCATCCTTAACCAACATCTCAATTTCTTCATCGAAATTAATTTCGTCTAGAAAATCAAAATTACTTGTCATACCATGAGAATAAGTTACACTACATGATTTATCCTTATCTTTAAAACTTACTGTTATATAAATTCTACTACGAATTCTATCTTCATTTTTATAATCACCGTTTTCACGAGCAATAGTTACATTTTGTAACACATTTTGAAGAACAATACTTACTTGATTTATTCTTTCATCCATATTTCTTATCTTACTATCTAAACTTTTAAATAAATCTTTTAAATCTTCATTTGTATAATGACTAACACTTTTACATTTATATCTTTTAATTCTTTCTAAAGTAATATAATTACATACTTTTTTACTACTAATATTTTTCTTTAGTGATGCAACAACATCTTTAATATTTTTAGCACTAAAATCGTTAGTTGCAGTATAATAAACATTATTATCTTTAGCAAGTCTTAATCCAAGCCCATTAGAAAAACCAACTTGATAACTATCCAGTATTTGATTAACAAAACTAAAAACTGTTGTTTTTTTATCTTCAATAAATATTTCTGCAAAATCTCCACCAGTAGATAGCATATCTTCTAGTATACTTTCTAATTTTTCTTTATTCATATTGTCCTCCTTAACGGTCAAAAAGAGAGGATAAGACGCTCTCTTTTTACCTATTTATATTTTATTTTTCTTCGTAAGTGGCATCTTCAACTTTTTCATGGTCATCACTACCACTACTTTCTTCTGTACTATTAGCATTTTCTTTAGCTGCTTGTTCATATACTTTTTGTGCTAAATCCATTGCTACTTTATTTAATTCTTCGCTAGTATTCTTAATAGCATCAATATCTGTTCCTTCCAAAGCCTTTTTAGCAGCTTCAAGTTTTTCTTCAGCATTTTTCTTATCTTCTTCTGATACTTTATCACCTAAGTCAGCTAAAGCTTTTTCTGTTGCAAACACAATACTATCAGCATTATTTCTTACTTCAGCTTCTGCTTTTCTCTTTTCATCAGCTTCTTTATTAGCTTCAGCTTCTTTCATCATCTTATCAATTTCTTCATCAGATAGATTTGTTGATGATGTAATAGTAATAGATTGTTCTTTATTTGTACCTAAGTCTTTAGCAGTAACATTAACTATACCATTAGCATCAATGTCAAATTTAACTTCGATTTGAGGTACTCCACGTCTAGCTGGAGGTAAGTTAGTTAATTGGAAGTTGCCTAAAGTTTTGTTATCATTAGCCATTGGTCTTTCACCTTGTAATACGTGAATATCAACAGCAGGTTGATTATCTACAGCAGTAGAGAATACTTGAGACTTACTTGTTGGAATTGTTGTATTTCTTGGAATTAATACTGTCATAACATTTCCTAGAGTTTCAATACCAAGTGATAATGGTGTAACATCTAGTAAAACGATATCATCAACTTCACCAGTTAAAACACCACCTTGAATAGCAGCACCCATTGCAACTACTTCATCTGGGTTAACACTCTTATTAGGTTCTTGTCCAAGTTCTTTTTTAACAAGTTCTTGAATATATGGAATACGTGATGAACCACCAACTAAGATAACTTTATTAATATCTTTAGCAGTCATGCCAGCATCTTTTAATGCTTTTCTAACTGGTTCAAGTGTTGAGTCAAATAAGTCACGACATAAGTCTTCAAATTTAGCTTTTGTTAAAGTCATATCCATATGAACTGGTCCTTCATCATTTTGAGCAATGAATGGTAAGCTAATTTGAGTTGTAGTCATACTTGATAAGTCTTTCTTAGCTTTTTCAGCTGCATCTTTAATTCTTTGCATTGCCATAGTATCTTTACTTAAATCAATACCATGTTCTTTCTTAAATTCACTTACTAAATAATCAGTAACACGAGCATCAAAGTCATCTCCACCTAAACGGTTATTACCACTAGTAGATTTAACTTCAAATACACCATCACCAAGTTCTAGAATAGAAACATCGAATGTTCCACCACCTAAGTCGTATACTAAGATAGTTTGTAGTTTATCTTGTTTATCTAGTCCATAAGCTAAAGCTGCTGCAGTTGGTTCATTAATAATTCTTTCAACTTCTAATCCCGCAATCTTACCAGCATTTTTAGTAGCTTGTCTTTCAGCATCATTAAAGTATGCTGGAACTGTAATAACTGCTTTAGTTACTTTTTCTCCTAAATAACTTTCGGCATCTTTCTTTAATTTTCCAAGTATCTTAGCACTAATTTCTTCTGGTGTCCACATTTTTCCACCAGCTTCAACTTTTTCACTAGTACCCATTTTTCTTTTAATTGAAGAAATAGTATTTTTAACATTAGTTACTGCTTGTCTTTTAGCAACTTCTCCAACTAATTCTTCTTCACCTTTAAATGCTACTACTGATGGAGTTGTTCTATTTCCTTCAGCATTAGCTATAACCTTTGGTTCTCCCCCTTCAAGTACTGCAACACATGAATTTGTAGTACCTAAGTCAATACCTATAATTTTACTCATATTTAATCATTCCTTTCATTTGTTTTTTGAGTTTAATTATTCATTTACTTTTACCATAGCAACTCTGATAACTTTATCTTTATAAGTATAGCCTTTTTGTAAGACTTCAATTACCACATTGCTAGGTAAGTTTTTATCACTATCTGTAAGAACTGCTTCCATTTTATTTGGGTCAAATTCCAGTCCTTTACAATCTATTTCTTTTACTTCAAAATCTTCAAGTATACTAACTAAATTAGTATAAATCATTTTAAATCCACTTAAGAATTTAGAAACCTCATCAGATAAATCTCTATCATCTAAACTAATAGCTCTTTCGAAATTATCTACTATTGGTAATATTTTAGTAATTATTTTTTCTCCATCATATTTGCATAATTTACTAATTTCTTCTTCATTTCTTCTTTTCATATTTTGCATTTCTGCCATTACTCTAAGAAGTTTTTCATTTAATTTAGCATTTTCTTCTACTAACTTATTATTTTGTTCATTTTTCATTTTATTAGGTTCTTTTTTCTTAACATTTTTAACTTTTTGTTTTCCTTTAATCTTCTTTTCTTCCATTGTTATCCTTTCTATTATCAATTTTCTCATCGATATATTCTAGTAAACCAACAATTCTTTGATAATCCATTCTCTTAGGTCCAATAACTGCTATTGTACCTTCTTCTCCATTAATATGATATTTTTTTCTTATAATAGTAACATTTGAATCAAATTCTGTTTCTTCACCAATATAAACTTTAATTTCATCTTCATTACCATTTTCTTCCATTTTAGTAATTAAACTTTTATCTTCTAGTTTATTAGCAAGTCTTTTTAGTTCTGTAATATCACTGTATTCTGGCTGTTCAAATATCTTGGTTTTTCCTGTAACATGAATATTACTATTAGTAGCTACAAAATCATTAAATGCATTATAGAATATGTTGTATACCGTCTCATATTGCTGTATTTGTGTTTTTATAATTGGTTTTACTTCTAACTCAAGTCTTTTACTTACTTCATTAATCGGTGTTCCAACAAGCATTTTATTTATTATCTCACTTGTTTTTATTACTTCTTTAACATTAATTGTATTTGGTAAAGTAAACATTTTATTTTCAACATTACCTTTATCTGTACATACAACTGCCACAACTTGATTATTTCCTAAATCAATTATGTTAATTTGTAATAAAGTATTATCACTACTACTTTTACCCAAAACAACACTCGTATAATTTGTTATATCACTTATTATATCCATACATTTATTAATGGCATCACTAAGTTCTATATCAGTATTTGCAAATATCTTTTGTAATTGTAACATTTCACTACCAGTAAGTTTTTCTGGTTCCATCAAATTTCTTACATAATATTTATAACCTTCTTCACTTGGAATACGTCCAGATGATATATGATTTTTCTCTAGATATCCCATTTCTTCTAGTAAAGCCATCTCATTTCTAATGGTTGCACTAGACAAGTTAAACATATCACATAAGGCTTTTGAACCCACCGGTCTTACGGTTTTAATATATGTTTCCACAATCACTTTTAAGAGATTATTTTTACGTTCATCCATAACATTACCTCTCTTAGCACTCGTTATTTACCAGTGCTAATATTATTATAATATTATGCTTAGCACTTGTCAATATATAACTGCTAATTTTTAAAAATTTTTGTCAAATTAATTTTACATATATTAAAATTAATGATATAATCTTTAAGAAAGAAGGAAAAACTATGGAATATAATAAAATTAAAAATGCTGATAAAATTATCTTGGAAAGCAAATACTTTGTTAAAGACCCATATAAATATAAAAATAAATGGCATGATTTATTTGGTAATAAAAATCCTATTTCTTTAGAACTTGGAATGGGCCGCGGAGATTTTATCATAAACATGGCAAAAAAATACCCAAATATAAATTTTATTGGACTTGAACTTTATCCATCACAAATGGTAATGGCTACTGAAAAATTAAAATCAGAAAAAATAACTAATTTAAAACTTATTAATGATGATGCTAGAAACATTGATAAGATTTTTGGAAAAGAAATATCTACAATTTATTTAACATTTTCAGAACCATGGCCAAAAGGAATTGATGAAAAGAATAGATTTACTCACATAAGTTATTTAAAGCTTTATGACAAGATTTTCAAGAAGAACAAGCACATTATTTTAAAAACCGACAACAAAGGTTTATTTGCTTATTCTTTAGAAACTTTATCACAATATTGGTACACTTTTAACAAAGTAAGCCTAGATTTACATCATGATGAAAGGCAAATAAGTAATATCATGACTGATTTTGAAAAACAATATGAAAAAGAAGGTAGACCAATCTACTATGTAGATGCCTCATTTGATGAATAAAACAAAATAGATACCCAATCACATGTATCTATTTTTTCTACTAATAACTAAAAATACTTTAGAGAATTGAATATGGAAAACAGCTAGTAATTTCATTTAATTAATACGAATTGGGTCACTAGATGTTCCACTACCTGATAAATAAGTTATAGAAGAGATAAGGTATCCCGTTGGACGGACTTGGTGACTAAATGAACTCGCTTTATATCCGCCAAAGGAACTATAACTAGAAATAAAAAAAGACTACGCTACCATCATATGAAGATATTGTCCATTCATTAGAGTCTAAATAAAGCCAATTTATACTCGATGCACTAGTATAACTTACCCAAAGCTTTTTACTTTCCAGGTTGCTGTTGCTACTAACAATTATTTTAGTGACCTACTAGATATTGCTGATAAACATGATTTAGAAATAATAATTAAAGATAAAAAATAAAACTCAATTCTGAGTTTTATTTTTTATTTCTTTCTAAACTAATACCATTTGGATTTTTTCTAGTAATTCTTGTTTCTCCACATCTAGTACATGTTCCATACCAAAACGATGAATTTTCATTATCAATTTTTACCCATCTTCTTACATTATGGCCAGCATGTTTGCAAAAATCTTTTTCTTTTAGTTTAGTATCCATAAGCATATTATGAATGGATTTTATAGCAATATTTCTTGTATCCTCCGGCATATCCATTAATTTTCCAAGAATTCTATGGTATTCCATAAATTCAAAATAAGCTTGATAATTCCAAGTAAGTTCATAATAACTTGAAATAATATTATCTAATCCATAATGAACTCTAGAAATATAAATAAAATAATCATTTGTAAAACTACTAAAAACATCTTTTTCCACTAATTCTTTTATTAAAAGATATCCTTTATTATCATGAGGATTATCACTTTCAGCAAATTTAACTTTAAAAACACCATCATCTGGTTTACTTTGTCTAAATTTATCTAAAATTAATCTAAATAATTTTCTTTTCTTTATTTCTATATCTTTTGAATCTTTTTCATGCTTATTGACTGTTTTAAAATAATCACTTAATTCAAATAATTCACTATCATATTTCATAAACCCTCCATATTTAAAAAAGCGAATACTTATGCTTCGTATACGCTTACCTTTTTCTTGTTTTTTCCTAATCTTTCATATTTAACAACACCAGTTACTTTTGCAAATAATGTGTCATCTTTTCCAATTCCAACATTTGTTCCTGGATAAATTTTTGTTCCTCTTTGACGATATAGGATAGAACCAGCCAAAACAGTTTGTCCATCTGCAGCTTTAGCTCCAAGTCTACGACCTGCTGAATCTCTACCGTTTTTAGTTGAACCTTGAGCTTTAACGTGAGCAAATAATTGGATATTTAACTTCATGAAATTCATTATATTTCCTCCTTAATTATTTTAATATTTTTTTTGTATGTCGATGCAAGTTCTTCAAGCATCATAAGCATATTTTCTATTGTTAATGTAACTTTTTCATCACTACTTAATACTTCAATTGTTAATTTATCAGTCTCTTCTTTATATTTAATACTATCTTTATCAAATCTTAAACATAAATTAATACTTGTTATAACTATTGAAGATGCTGATGCACAAACGATATCTTTACCATAATCATCATATAAAGCATGCCCAGCTATAGTAATAATATTATTTCTTATACTAATCTTTATCATTAACCAATTTTCTTAACAACTAACTTAGTGTATGGTTGTCTATGACCTTGAGTCTTACGATATTTTTTCTTAGGTCTGTATTTAAACACTTTAATTTTCTTATTTTTTCCATGTTTTTCAACAGTACATACAACCTTAACATCAACATATGGGTTACCAGCTTTTCCATCTGCAAATAAAACTTTGTCAAATGTAACATCGCTACCTACTTCTGCATCTAATTTTTCTACAAAAATAGTATCCCCAACAGAAACATAATATTGTTTTCCACCAGTTTCAAATATAGCTTTCATTTCATACCTCCTTATATTTTTTTGAAGTCGCGCCATGAAGGTAACTATAAAGTTTTATAACCTTTTCTGTGCGGTTTTTTAAGAAATTACTTAAAAACATATTAATTTTACCAAAAATATCTACTTTTGTCAAACCTTTCTGCTAGTTTTTTCTCTTCACTAACAATTTTCTTATCTTCCTTAAAATATTGATATGTATCAAGTTTTAAAATATCTAAAGTACCTACTTTAGTGTTTAAATATTTAAACTTATATTTTTTTAAATATCTTTCTAACAAAAACCTATTATAAATATATTTATATTCTTTTATAGAATTAATTATTTTATATATAAATATTCCTATAATCAAATAATTATTTAAACTATATTTATAATTAAAACCAATATATATTATTATATTTATAATACTTATTACAACATATAATTTATATGATGTTTTAAAAGAAAATATCTTATTTAAAATACTTTTTAATATAATTGCTCCATCTAAAGGTATAATAGGAACCATATTAAAAAACATAATACTTAAATTATATTTCAAAAAAATATCATAATCATGAATATTAAATAATTTAATAATTAAAATGAGTATAACTTGCATAAATATCCCAGCACTAGCTAACAAAATTTCTTTATCGGGGCTTGTATTTATATCTTTTTCTATTTTTGTTATACCTCCAAAAGGATATATAGTAACACTAATTATTTTATATTTAAAAAAAATACTTGCAAGTACATGTCCTAACTCATGAAATAACACAATAAAACTAATCATCAAACCAATTCTAATATACCCACAAAGTAATAATATAAAAAGAATAAATAAAAAACTATAATCAAATTTGATAATCTTCATATTTAATAAAATTATTATCTTTCTTTATTACTAAATATAATTTATCACCATTAACTTCTCCAATTAGCTTATCTTTTTCAACATAATCATATAATTTAACAGATACATTAGTTATATTTCCATACCAAATATCAGCACCATCAACACTTTGAACTATGACTGTATTACCATACCCTTCTTTTTCTCCAGAATATACAACAATCCCACTCGTTAAATTATTAATTAATGTATTATTATTTAATGTTAAAACTTCTCCATCTAAATACTTATCAATACTTTTATACACTAAATGACCACTCATAACCATTTTATTATTATCACTATTTGGTAACACTTCCCCAAATAAATCTTCATACCAACCTTTTATTTTAGTAAATGGCATACTTTCTGTTAAAACATATTCTTTATATAACAATAAATTCTTATCACTCATATTAGTAAAAATAACACTTACTAAAAAGAATATTATAGCAAGTAAAAACTTCGATATAACAGGTTTTAAATTAACTTTTTTTGCACTAAAACTATTTTTTCTTCTCATCTTTGCACTATTTAAATAATCATCCATTATATCACCTAAATAATTTTATGTCTTTAGAATTCTTTATATAACTAATTAGAATAAATATACTATTTATAACAAATATATTTAAAAAAATCCATCTAAAATTATATACACTAGCAAACACTATATAATAGATAAATACCATTAACATATTAAACAAATAATAATTTATAACATTATAATAATTTAATTTAATATACTTATGTAACAAATAAAATATTATCATAAATAATGTATTTAAAAACGGACTATGAATTATAAATAAATCTATAAATAAACCAACTGAAATATTATATACTAATGATTTATTATTTATATTTGTTAGAAAGAAAAAAGATTTAAAAGGAGTAAAATTATATATTAAAGTATCTAAAAATATATTAATCATGATTACCTCTTACAAAAACATAATCTAATTTTTCTAATCTATCATTTATATCTACTAATATTACTTTTTCTATTTCTGTATTATTTAAACTAACACTTTTTACTTTACCAATATAAATATTCGCCGGTAAATTACCAAGCCCTGATGTATATACAAGGTCATTTTCTTCTAACACACCATAATTATTTATATCACTAACAACTAGCTTACCATCTACACATTTAAGTACTCCAACAGCATCATTTATTTTAACAGATATATTAGTATCTTTATTAGTAAGTAATGTTACAACAGAATAATATTCATAAGACTTACTTATAACACCAATTAAACCATCATTATTTAAAACAACATCCCCTTTAAAAACATTATTTTTAAATCCTTTAAATATTGTTAATGTATCACTATATTCATACACATTTCTATATTTAACACGACTTACTATTAAATCTAAATTATCATAATCATTAATATCATTAATTATTCTAATACTATCTAATTCATCTTTTAAATATTTATTATAATCCACTACTATCTTAGAATTATCTAAATTGGGATTTATGGCAGTTAAAAACCTATTTATATTACTAGAAAATATAAATAACAAAAAAACAAACAATAATAATATATAATCATAATATTTCTTTATCATATTTTTATTATGGATAAAATTATTTATTATATGAAGAAAATATATTTAAAATACTATTATTAACATTATCTATTACTTCATTTTTCTCACTTTTTAAAATAATTGTTTCATAATTACTTATCTTATCAATAAAATCTTTATTAACACGCATTTCTTTTTCATAATATTCTATTTCTTCACTATTAAATATAGTTTCCAACTTAAGTTTTGTTTCTTTGTGATAGCACACTGCAATTATAACTCTATAATATTCACTATCTTTATAAACATAACTTGAAGGAAATGTACTGGCAAAACTTGTAGCATTATTATAATCTTTAAATACTCCGGTTTGAAAAAGTGTCACAATTTCTTCTTTTTTACTTATTGCTCGCACTTCTTTATTTATATCATAATAAAAAAAGTAAGCAATTACCCCTCCAATTATAACAGCAACACCTAAAATCTTTAAATATTTTTTCATAAGACTTTCACCATATTTATATTATCACAAAAATACTAAAAAATTTGTCATATTATAGGTACTATGTTATAATATGAAGAAAAAAGGAGAAATTATGACTGAAACAGTTTTAGAAAAAATGAATTTAAAGATTATAATTAACAAAAATACCATAACTATTAAAGATGAAAATAATAAGATTTTATATACTCATACCGGTAGATTTATTTATAAAACCCTAGATGAAACAAATTTTGCTATCATAGAAAAAGATAAGCCAAAATCAAATGCTTTAATAAAAGGTTATACATTAATTTTCTTTCATTATAATAAAGATAAAAAGTGTGTAGAAATTGAAAAGTTTCAAATAAGAAAAGATTATGGTAATATTTTCAATAAAAATTTAATGCCATTTAAAGAATTAATTATTCCAGGTATTTATCATGATTTTATTTATTCATTTGAATTTAATTTAGAAGTATCTGACTTTTTTAGTAAAATTATTTTTGATGAGCATGATGAAACATTCATAGTTTGTGAAAATATTCAAACTAAACATGGTATTGTTCCTATTTTGGGAGAACTAAACATTGATGGATTTTTATTACATGAAGCTATGTATGCCCCACTTTTACATCAAGAATTCTATGTAAATCCTTTTGAAGTACCTAAAAGATTAATAAGTTTAAAAGATGAAATTAATTTAATGATGTATGATGTAAAAAAGAAAAAAAGAAAAAAAGATATCAACGAATATGAATGTGATTGTTATTTAACAAGAAAAAAAGATAGAAATTAATCTATCTTTTTAGTTTATTTTCTTGGCAATCATTGCCTCTGCACTGTCCATAGCACTAATAACTTTTTTACCGGCTTTTTTCATAGTTTTTTTATCTTGCATTAGATAAATACCACCGCCGATAGCAGCCATTGCACCAATTAAACCTACAGCTTTTAACATATTTTTCATACGTTTCACCTCTAGCATTATTATGTCCAAATTTACTTATTATATACTATCGTAATTTGTTCTTTTAAACTAGTTTTTCTACTTGAAGAATAATTATTTGCAACAGCTCTTTGAAAAGCAGCAGCATCTCCCACTATAGTAAGGCTTTTTTTAGCACGACTTACCCCCGTATAAATTAATTTATTATAAAGCATTTTATAATAACTCTTACTTATTGGCATTATTACATGCATAAACTCACTACCTTGAGATTTATGTATACTTATTGCATAAGCATGTTTTATATTTTTTAAATCTTTCTTTTCATATGTAACTTTATTACCATCATAATCAATAATTATTTTATTACCCATTATACTTTCTATAAAACCAATATCTCCATTAAAAACATTATTATCTAAATCATTAACCAGTTGTAATACTTTATCACCTTCACGATAAACAAATTCTCCATATATTACTTCTTCTTTATTTCTTTTTCGAGGATTATATATTTCTTGCAAACATAAATTTAAAGCATCAATTCCTGCTTCACCCTTATACATCGGTGCTAATATTTGAACATTTCTTTCATCTAAGCCTTTTTTTAAAGATAAATCAGTTATTTGTTTTATAGCAGATTTTATATTATCAGAATTTACTTGCACAAAATTATAATCATCTTTTTTAGTTAAAAATTCTTCACTTAAATCATTATTTTTAATTTCTTTAGCTAAAAAAGGAATATAAGAATTATCACTTTGACGATAAATTTGATTTAAAGGAATAAAGTTAAAGAAATCACTTTCAATTAAGTCATTTAAAACAAGTCCTGGACCAACACTTGGAAGTTGGAAAGTATCCCCAACTAGTATTAGTTTGACATTTGAACTTATTCCATTTAATAAAGCATTAAATAAATCAACATCAATCATACTAACTTCATCAACAATTATTAATTTATGATGAGTTTTATTATATTCATTATATACAAATTCATTACTATCTTTATACCACTTTAAATATCTATGTATTGTATAAGCTGGAATACCAGTTGATGAATTCATCTTTTTAGCTGCTCTTCCTGTAGGAGCAAGTAAAGCAATAGTTTCCATTATATCAGCAGGACTCAATTTTTCTTTTTCAATATACAACTTAACTATAGCATTAATTATAGTTGTTTTACCAGTTCCTGGTCCCCCAGAAATGATTGTTATATTATTATTTAAAGCCCCTTTAATAGCTTTTTCTTGTGTTTCGTTATAATCAATTTTTAATTTAGTTTCTAATTCTTTTAATTTTTCATCAATATTATAAAACATTTTTGAATTCTTACTATCTATTTTCTTTAAACACTTAGCAATATTACATTCTTTTTCATAATATTCTTTTAAATATATTCTTTTTTTAAGTCTAACTACATCATTATTTTCTTCTAAATAATCTAAACATTCTAAAAAAACATCTTCAGTTAATTCAATAAAAAATTCCTTTAACAAAGTACTTCTAACTTCATCACTATAATAATATGTATCCCCATTACTAAATGATAATATCTTCATACTTTCTAAAATACATGCATAAACCCTAGTATCTGTTTTATCTCCATAATTACTAGTATAAACACTATCAACTTTTCTAAAATCAACAATTTCACTTATTAAATAGAAATTATTTTCTAAAACATAATCTATATCATTTTTAAAATGATTATATATTTTATAACATTCATTAGATGAAAAACCTAAATTTTGTAATTTTAATATTGTATCCCCACTCTTATCATAATTTATTAAAGATGCATATATTTTTTCTTTTCTTTTTTCAGTTATTCCATCAATTTCTAGCAACTTATTTTTATCATTTTTAATTATTTCAATAGCTTTATCCCCGAAAGCATCAACTATTTTTTTAGCAGTTACTTCGCCACAACCTTCTACAAAAGGGCTTGCTAAAAAATCTATTATTGCATCAACTGTAGTTGGTTTTTCAATCTCATAATTATCAACAACAAATTGCATACCCCATTTATCATTTTTCTTATAATCTCCATATAAAGTCATAGGTATATCAATACTTGGGTCTAAAAAAGAACCCGTAACAGTTATAGTTTTATTACTACCAATACTTGCTACATTACTTTCCCTAACGCGAAATAAAGCGACTACAAAGCCACTTTCTTTACTATAAAATATTAACTTTTTTAACTTGCCTTTAATGTAATTCATAAAATCCTTTTATATATTTTTCCCACAAGTAAATTTTCATTTAATGTAACCATTAAATAATTACTTGTATGACCAATACTTACATTATTATCGCACTCTTCCACTAAAATATCAAGTTCTTTTCCCTTAAATTTTTCATAATATTCTTTTTCTTGTTTCTTGCTTAAAGCCATTAGCTTTTTAACTCGCACCTTTTTTGTAACTTCATCCACTTGATTAGGCATTGATGCTGCAGCAGTACCAACACGAATAGAATATGGAAAAACATGAATCTTGCTAAAATTCATCTTTTTGGAAAATTCTAATGTTTCACTAAACAATTCATCAGTTTCATAAGGAAAACCAACTATAATATCTGTTGTAATAGAAATATCTGGTCTTATACTTCTTATTTTATTAATTTTTTCTTCATAATATGCTAAATCATACTTACGGTTCATTTTTTTTAATATTTCATCGCTTCCAGCTTGTAAAGGAATATGCAAATGATTACAAACCTTTTTATTAATTTTAAGCATTTCTAAAAACTTATCATTAAGTTCTGTTATTTCTATACTAGATATTCTAATTCTTAGTAAATCATCTATTTTAGATAATTCATTTATTAAATCAGTTAAATCATGATTATTACTCATATAATGACCAGTATGAATACCTGTTAAAACTATTTCTTTATGACCATGTTCTGTTAATAATTTAGCTTCTTTTATAACAGTATCAAAATCTTTAGAACGCACACTCCCACGTACAAACGGAATAATACAATAACTACAAAAATTATCACAACCATCTTCTATTTTAACAAAAGCCCTAACGTGATTATAATCATTTATTAACATATCTTCAAAATCTAAATCTCTTTCATTATAAAACTTAACATATTTCTTTTCTGTATCTAAATATTCTTTAATTAATTCAGCAATCTTAGATTTATCTTTATTTCCAAGTAAAATATCTATATCTAAAGCCTCATAAACATTTTGATTATTTTGACTACTACAACCAGCAACAACTAATAAAGCATTCGGATATTCTCTTTTAATTCTTCTAATCATTTTTAAACATTTCTTATCAGCAACATTCGTAACAGAACATGTATTTACAATAATAATATTTGCATCACTCATATTTTCTTCATAGAAAAAATTTGATGAAAGCATTTTTTCTTTCATCATATTTGATTCATATTGATTAACTTTACATCCAAATGTAACTATATTAAACTTCATAAACCTCTACCCCAGTTCTTTTTGTAATCTTTTTAATGCTTCTAAAAAAGCTTCTTCTTTTTGAAAACTAATAACTCTTACTTCAATATTTGATGCAGTAGAATTACTTTTATTAACTAAATTATCTAAATCAACTTTCTTAACAGATAAATCATCATGCATTTCTTCTGTTTCATAATTAAGTTCATAATTAGCACCCTTATTAACAAGTTCATCATAACTAATTATTGCCTTGTCTTCTTGGTCTTTTTCATAATCTGTAAATTTAATTGTTGCATCATTATTTTTCATACTATCCCTTAATTCCTTTGCTATTTTCATTTCTTGAGTTTCTTCCAAATCTTTTTTTGGTTCCTCAACATTATTAATTTTTATAAAATATATCAAAGTTACAACAAGCACCATTAGTATTAATACTGAAAAGAAAAATATTATATCAACTAACCTCAGGGCCATTAATAAACTCCATATATCACTAAATATTTTCATCTCTACCACCAATTCTATTTTACTATTATTCGAGTAATAGTTAAAGTATATAATGTAAATTTGACATTTAAAGGTGTCAAATATTGACATTTATTATAACACTGTCCTTGATAAATGTCAAAAAAAATTAACACCAAAAGGTATTAATTCATAATTATCTCATAAGGTTCTTCATTTGTACCGTTACCACTAACTTTCGCAGTCTTTATAATGTTAATAACTGGTCTTACACCTCTTAATAAGTTTCCATTAACATTACTTGAGATAGAACCATCAGTATCAACCACAAATGGATAATAATTTCCATATCTACTTGATGCACTAGACATTGTGTAATATGAATTTGTTATTTTTTCATTATATAAATAATAACTTTTATTTTCCCCAGTACTTCCCCCTGCCAAAGATACTTCATCTATTGTAAGTAAACCAATTCTTGAATTAACTAAATTACCTAAACATACAAAAGTAGGTATCTTATTAGTAATAACTCTATTATATGCTAAATAATTATCATCTTCTAAAACTGTATCATTACAAAACTTATAATATGCAATATAATCACTATAATCATTTAAATTATTTGTATACCAATTATTCAATTTTTCAAATATTGTACTTTTTAAAAAACTATAATCTTCACTATAATACTTACTTATTTCATCAACTATATTATCAAGCACTAACTTTATTGAACCATCACCATTTATTTTAACAATCTTCCAATTTTTACCTGCAAACAAAACATTATTATTTTTAACATTTCCTCTATAATAGTATGCAACACCTAAATCATCTTCTTTTTTTAGCAAACCTTCATCTAATGTAGCAGCATCTCCATTTTCAGTTAAACTTCTCTCATTTACTTTATTATTAGCTAAAATAACATCTGCAAAAGTATTCTTTTCATTTTCTTTTACACCAACTTGTAAAACTCCAGAATAACTTGTATTACCATCTGTATTAAATTCTAAAGTATAATTTATTGTTTCATTGCCATTAATTGATATTTGATTAGAAACAATCTCTGATTTCAATTCATTTTTCATATTTAAACCATCTGATGACTTTAATGAATATGTAACTTCGCTAGCATAAACATCAGTAAGTTGAATGTAATAATATTTTGTTTCTGTATCATTATTTGTAACAGAAAACGCAATACTTTTATTACCATTTAAACTAAACTTCTTTCCATCTAAATAATTAATAGTTATTTTTCCATCAACAACTATATCTGAATCACTAGTTATTTTATCATAAAAAATGTAACCTACTCCTAAAGCACTTACAGTTAAAATTAACATAAATATAAAATAAAGCATTGATTTAAATCTTTTTCGCAACATCCATCATTCCTTTAATTTCTTAAAATAATTATACTTTAGCAAACAACATATTGTCAAGAAAAATGATTTACAAGATTAATATTTAATGATATAATTCTAGATAGTGAGGATGTTATTTATGAATGTATTAAACAAATATGAAATTCTAGAATTATTAAAAGAATATCAAACTAAAGGGGCTCTAGCAGATGATACATTTATAAAAAAAGCTATATATATTATATTAAATGGTTATACAAGCACAATTGAAGGTGTTAATATTGGTAAACATGCTTATCTATTTGACAAACCATTCTATGAAGCTGATACTAAAACAATTTATTTTAAAAATGATTTTGATATCAACGATATAACAAAAGGTTATTTCACAAATGAATTTGATATGATAGCAATATATAATTTATATGTTTTAAGAAAAATATATGAAGTTTGCCTAGATATTTTAAAACATACATTTAGAAGTGAAGGCTTTTTGCAAGAGCTATATGCTATGGAAAGTGAATTTAAATCAATTGATATAAATCCTACAGAAAGAATTATTGAAATTGATGCCTTAAAGAAAGTAAATGAAATAGCAGGTTGGATGTCTTTTTATGATAAAACAACTTTCTTAAATTATTTTATTTATGAAACTACCAAAGCTTTACTTCGTGGTTATACCGGTGAATATTTTACTAATTCTCCAGTTTATCAATACCGTTTACAATATGTGGAATATTTAAAACAAAATAGAAGATATTTTTCTTGTGATAGTGACATAACTCAAGATTTAAAAAGAACTATAGCAAAACATACAGAAGAAGAAAACATTTATTATGGTTTACCAATAAGTAGTCACACATATAATTTTGTTTTGTTTGAACAAAAACATGCTTACAGTATTTTAACTAGAAAAAGAAACTAATCAAATAGTTTCTTTTTAACTGCACACTTCCATTAAAAAGCCATATAAACTAGTATCTTTATCCCAATATCCTTTTTTTATATTTAAATCAATATTACATAAAAGAACTAAAGCCTTTAATAATTCTTTATTACTATATTTCATACTATTATTATATAATTTATTCACTTGCCAATCAGCTAACTTTAAATCACTCATTATTTCATTCATATTAATTTTATTATACATATTTTTAACATAATACATCAAACGATATTCTCTTGCAAGAAGCGCCACCAAAGTTACTGGTTCAACTTTATATACTTTTAAATTCTTAAGTATTTTTAAGGCATCCCCTAGTCTTTTTTCAACTACAGCATTTACAAAAGCAAAATTATTATTTGTTTTTTCTTCGCCAATAATATTTACAACATCATTAAATTTAATATGACAGGGAAAACTATAATAAAGCATTATTTTATCTAACTCATTAAACATAATATCTAAATTATTATAAGAATTATTCATAACATAATTTATTGTATTATAATCTATACTATAATCATATTTCTTTAAATAACTTGTTAATGTAGTATTAATACCTCTTTTATCCATTTTAGGTATATTTATAATACTACCTTTAGTTTTAATACTTTTAACTATCTTTTTTCTTAAATCTATTCCATTTAATGTTGTAAATATTATATTTGTGGCTTCATTTGCATGTTCTAAATACTTACTCAACAATTCATTGTCAGTATCACTTATCTTACCTATTCCAAAAAAATCAGCATTAGTTACTACCAACCATTTTTTATCTATTCCTAAACCAAAATATGATGCTTCATCAACTATTTCTTTTATACTACACTTACTTGCATTAAAAAGCAAATAATTATTGTCTTTAATTATTTTTTTTATTTCATCATTTATAATTCTATAACTTTCTGCACTAATTAAATAATTCATATAAACCACAATTTAAGTATAACATTTTTAGAAAGAAAAAGAAAGAGCTCTCTTTCTACTTTATCTAAACATTATATAATGTACTATATTTTATTCTGATTTTATTATTTGGTTCATGATAGTAATTTAATATAATACCATTGCAAATTACAAATTATGAGTATATAATAATTATCAAGAAAGGAGATTTGCAAATGGAAGAAGTTTTTAATGTCGGAACTCCAACAAAAGAAAATATTGATTATGCTTTTAAAAATTTAGTTTTTTATGTTACAGCATCAACTCAACTAGATTTATATAAAAAACAAAAAGAAAACTTCATAAAAGTTCTAAATGAGATTAATGAGATTTTAAAATCTTATGTAAACACTGAAAATTTAGCATCTATAAATGAAGAGACTTTACAAAATATAAAATTTGATTTAATTGATTTAGATGTCGAAACAAAGGCAGTAAAATCTTATTTTGCAGAATGGTCTTTACTATGGTTAGATGCAATTATATCTTTGAGAGCAATAGAAATTAAATTAGGAGGTGTTAATAATGGCAAGTAGAGATAAATATGGAAATTATGTAAACAATAAAGGAGTTACAATAAAAATTGGTACAGATAAAAACGGTAACGATCACATTAGTTTTTATGGTGGGCAAGTAGATAAACCTCATGATGCAGCACACGTTAATATGAATTATGATAAAAGTTCTTGGAGCAGTACAACGCATGGACCTGATAAAAGCGATACAAAATCCGGAGCTGGTGGTTGTTATTTAACTACAGCTTGCATGAAACATTTTCAAGAAAACTTTGATGATAATTGCTATGAATTAACAGTGTTGAGATGGTTTAGGGATAACTTCGTATCAAAAGAAGATATAAAACACTATTATGAAATTGCTCCTATTATTGTTGAGAGCATAAATAATGAAGAAAAATCCATCATTATTTATGATTATATTTTCGATAATATAATAGATTATTGCATTGAACAAATTGAACAAGGGAACTACGATAAAGCCTATAGTAGATATAAAAATAGTATTTTAGTTTTAGAAGAACAATTCGCTAAGCCAATGTTAGAGCAAAGATTAGTAAGAGTTTTAAAAAGAACTTTTATATAAAAATTATCCACATTTTCAAGCCAAATTAATTTATAATAAACATTTCATGACAAAATGGCAGACAGTGTCTGCCATTTTGAAATACAAAAATTTGTGATAATTACTTCAATTTAAAAGTTAAACAATGTCGTATCTTTTTAAATTTTATGTTAAAGTTGGGATAAATTATAATAATATTTTTATGTTTTTTTCTTATCATAATATTTGACTTATATTATAATAATTGATATCTTCTTACTTTAATCCTTTCATCACTGCAATATTCCATAATAAATTTATTATCTTTTTTGCAAAGGATAATACCAATTGTTTTGTCTTGAGTAATATTTTTTAAATTATTATCAATGTAATTCATATACACTTCAATTTGACCAATGTGGTCTTTCTTTAAATCAGTTACTTTTAATTCAACAACCACAAAACAATTAAATTCATAATTATATAATAATAAATCAATATAATTAAAATTATTTCCAAGTTTTATTGGATATTCATTTCTAATAAATGTAAATCCACTACCAAGTTCATTTAGAAATGTTGGTATATCTTCTAGTATCATTTTTTGCAATACCTTTTCAGATACTACCTCATAATTTAAGTTATTCTTTATTATTATTGGATTTTTTACAAAATCATCAACTTTAGTTTCTTCATGTTTAATTAATTTGTATTTAGTTTTTTCATCTAATCTTTCATATTCTTTATTTTTAATACGTTCTCGAAGTTGTCTAGTAGACAAATTATTTTTAATTGTTATATCAATATAATATTTAATTTTGTTTTTATCTTTAAGAGGTAACAATTCTATATAATGGCTCCATGTCAATTCACCAGGCACTGCCTGGTGAATTCCATTTTCATAAAATTGACGCATATATCTTAGTGTTGAAACTGAATATTTTTTATTTAATTCTTTAGTTAATCTCTCTGAATACTCCTTAATAATTCCTTCTCCGTAATGCTTTCCAGCTTCACTTAATAATTTGCCTACATTATAATAAGTAGTTAAATCACTTTTGTTTTTTGAATAATCCTTTACTTTTTTAGTTATTTCATTATTTAGTATCTCCGTTTTAATATTTTCATAATAGTTCATATTTTCTTCATCCTTTCCATTAAGGTTTACAAAAACCTATATCAAATTTATTTTTATTTATTTTAAAAGTTATAGTTCCATCACTATCAGTTCTTAATATCCTAGTATTTATTAAGTTACTTAAAACTTCTTCATGAGGATGCCCATATCTATTATTTCTTCCAACACTAATAACTGAATATTTAGGAATTATTTTATCAACAAAATATTTACTAGAACTTGTTTTACTTCCATGATGTCCAACTTTTAAGACATCTATATTAAATAAGTTATATTTTTCAATTATTTTTTCTTCAACACTCCTCGGTGCATCTCCCATAAAAAGAAATTTATATTTCAAGAATGTAATGTAGTTTACTAAACTAGCATCGTTTTCATTATCATAAAAATCATTATTTAAATTAATTACATTAAAATATTTTAAATTATAATTATTAGTTATTTTTACACTTGTATTAATTATTTTCTTTTCTAAAGAATTTGTACTACCATTATTTAAAACAACTTTTTTTACATTTAATTTTTTTATAATATTTAAGGCATCTCCAGCATGGTCTTGGTCTCCATGAGTAATAATTAAATAATCAAGTTTAGTAATGCCTCTACTTTTTAAAAATTTAATTACTCCATCTGAAATATTATAAGTTTTATTAGATTTTTGCCATTCTTCCTTTTCATAAGTGATTTTGCCCCCAGTATCAATCATTAAAACCTCTTTTTGGTGTGGTGAAACTAATACTGATGCATCTCCCTGACCAATATCAAAAAAATACACATAATAATTTTTATCAAATAAAACTATTACTTTACCAAATATCAAAATTAAAAATAAACAGATATATAATTTTTTCTTTCTAACCAATAAAACAAGATAAAAAAGAATAATCAATATAATAGATAACTTAGGAATATTTATTATTAAACTTATTTTTGAAAATAACATATTCATATTATTAGTGATATTTATTGTAAACCCAAATAAAGGATTAAGTATTGGTATTATAAATGATATTAAAGAAAGTGGATAAACAATTAAACTAATCCATGGTACAAATAACATATTTATAAATATTGAACTTAAATTAACTTCATAATTTACCATAATAGTTATTGGCATACTAAAAAGAAAAGTAACTAAACTAAGTTTAAATAATTTAACAACATAATTACCTTTTATAAAATCACTATAATAAAATATACCAAAACAAACTATAAATGAATATATAAAACCTAAATCATAAATTAAAAAAGGGTTTATAAATAATATAATAAATGCTACAATAAATAATAATTTTATATTAGAATATCTTAAATTAAATTTATTATTTATATTTTTTAAAATATAAAATATTGTTGCTCTTTGTAATGATGCAGTTAAGCCAGTAAGTATTAAAAATATAATTAAAATAATACTAGTAATAATAATTCTTTTACTTTCTTTAAACTTTTTTAAAAACATATTTATTATTAATAATAAAATATTTATATGCATACCAGATAATGCTAATAAATGACTTATACCATTGCTTTGAAAAGAATTATATATTTCACTAGATAAAAGAGTTTTATCTCCTAAAATAAAAGCTAAATAATAATCACTATTATCTAAATTTATTATTTTTTTATATAATTTATCTTTTATTTTATATAATATATTTTTATTATTCTTTATTATTTCATAACTATCTACACTTAATGTATAATATATCTTTTTGTTATATAAATATTTTTTATAATTAAAATTATTAGGAATAGTATTGTTAAAAGGAACTTTTAATGTTCCTTTTAACATTATTTTATCCCCATGATGTATTACATCAAGAATTGTATTCTTTTCTTCCTTACTTTTTACATAATAATAAGCTATAAGTCTCTCTTCACCTTTTACATCAAGAACTAACCTATCTCCTTCGAACTTAATACTTGTTATAACTCCCTCAAAAACGTTTTTTCTTATATCTAACTTACTTTCATACTTAATTATCTTTGTAAACAAAAGAATATAAATACATAAGAATATAAAAAATACTATGAACAACTTATTATATTGTAATATTGTCTTTAAACTTCTCATAGGTTGCGTTTCCTATACCACTAACTTTTTTAATTTCATCAATTGATTTAAAACCACCATTTTTCTCTCTATAACTAATTATTGCTTTAGCTTTTGACTCACCAATACCAGCTAACGTTTTAAGTTCACTAATACTTGCAGTATTAATATTTACAATCGATGTTTTAGTATCCCTAGCTACTTCATTACTTATTTCATTATTAGTTGCACCTTCACTAGGTACAATAACACTTTCTTCCTTTTTAGTACAACTACTTATATCATAGGTTGGACATTTACATACATTAATAGTTTTAGTAACACTTTTAGTTGCATTTTTCTTATAAACATAAATAACCATTTCATTTTTTACTTGCATACTTAAATTGATGTTATTAGTATTAGCATTTTTAGTTAGACCTCCGCTTAAATCAATAACATCTTTAATGATACTATCACTACTTACTTCATAAACTCCAGGTTTTTTAACTTCTCCCTTTACCTCAAGTTTAATCTTTTTAGTAGCATCACTTACTTCAGGTGAGGTATTTATACTTACATCATTACAAATACACTCATCATTATCAAAATGAAAATATATTGCTAGACCACTAGATATTAAAAATAACACAAAACTAATTAACCCAATTAATAATTCTTTTTTCTTTAAATAATTCATTTTTCCTCCATCGGAGGCATACACACATTTTCTCTTTCATATATAATATTTCCTAAACCATCAAAATTTTTGCACTTTTTTTGAAATTTGTACACTTACTTTACACTAAAAAACACAAATATATCCATTTAGATATATTTGTGTTATGAAATTTTCACAGATTTAATGTATCATTTAATTAATTCGAATTGGGTCACTAGATGTGCCACTACCACTCGCATAAGTTACAGATGATAAAAGATTGAAGGACGGACGAACCCCAAAGCTAAGAGTCACACCGTAGTTGCTGACAAGGCCAGTGCTAAACATACCGAACGCATAAGGCGTAATGTCGGAAGTGCGCGAAATAGTCCATTCATTAGAACCTAAATATAACCAATTTATTGTTTTTGCTGCTCTATAATCTTTCGTAGCATCACTTTCATTATATCCAACTAGTGTCCATGCACTTGGACTTGCACTATAATAATAATCTGATACATACATTAATCCTATTTTTTTATCTACTGTTGTACTTGATGCACTACTTCCTACTTCATGTTGATATGCTGTTTTTGGTACTGATTGAGATATATTTGCATATGCACCTCCTCCAACTTTCCATGTCGTTGTGGCTATTTTGTCTGCTAATGTTCCTAGACTTGTTAAATATTCTCCATTTAAATATGCGTTTAAACTTGAACTTGACCATGTATTGTCATTTGATGTATGCCATTGTTTGTTTCCTACTGATTTTGCTCTTATTACTTTTGTTTGGTCACCAAATACTCCTATTATTCTAAATAAATTTGCATCTGGACATGGTGTTGCAGCTGAACCTAAACAAATATAATTATTTACACTATCACTTGCTCCTGCATATCTATATGAATTATCTCCTGCTCCATTTGTAAAAGTGGAGTTATGATAATATAGTGCATTATCCCCTTGGGTTCCTGTATATTGCGAGATTACATATTCTGATAATGTAGGTTTTTGTTCTTCTTGTTGTATTATTAATTTTGCATTAAAACTTTTTCCAGCATTTCCTGTTTGATTTGCGTTATAATTTACAAATGTTACTGTTATATTCCACTCTTCTGTTTTTGTTGGATTTGCTGTTATTTCTCTATTATCAAATAATGTAATTACTCCACTTTTTGTTGTTATATCAAAACCAGATATACTTGCACCTTTGCCATCCGTTACTGTTTTATGTGTTAAACCCGTTATACTTGTTATGGCATTACCATTTGCATCTTTTATTGTCAAAAGTATTTCTGGTGTATTTTCATCTTGTGTATATGTAAATGTATTTTCAGAAATATCTAAATACATATAATAATGTTCTGTTGCAGTATTTGTTTTATTATTTGCTGTAAGCATTGCTTTAGCAAATGTTGTATCTGATTGGTTACCTTTGCCACTTGCAAAGTTTTCTTGATTTAGATTTAAACTTATTGCTGAACCTGTTTCAAATGTAAATGTATCCACAGTATTTGCATTAATCTTAATATCTGTTGATTTACCTTCTCCAGTCTGAGCCATAAAGTATGCATATGTTGCAGTAACTAGTGTTAATGCTAATGCAATTATTGATGCAATACTTATTAATTTTGTCTTTTTATTTTCCATGAATAATACACTCCTTCTTCACAATATCACGCACGGATATTTTATTTTACATACCCATTTTAACCGAAAAAAAAAAAAAAAAAAAGCCTCAAATTAACACATTTGTGTAATTTGAGGCTTTTTTCTACAAATTATTTTCTAAATAGTTAATCGCTTCATCAAAAGTTTCAACACTAACTATATTAATATCTAAATTATGTTCTTTCTTTACTTTCATAGCTTCATCATAATTATCTTTTGGACAAATAAATAAATCTGCTTTATTTTTTACTGCCCCAAGTATTTTATATTTAACACCATCTATTTTACCAACATTACCTAAAACATCAATTGTACCAGTTCCCACAATTGTTTTACCCTTAGTAATATCTTCTTTTGTAATTGCATTATAAATTGCTAAAGAAAGCATTAAACCACCACTTGAACCAGATTCACTAGATTTAGTTTTAACAGTAATACTAGGGTCTGTTTCATACTCATAAGTAGTTAAAAAAGCAATACCTACTTTTAATTCTCCATTTATATTTATAACTTCAGCTTTTCTATCAACTTCTTTTTTATTACTAATTACTTTAAAATAAACAATATCTCCTTCATTTTTAGTTTTAATATAATCTTGTAATTCTTTTATATTATTAATATCTTTACCATCAACTGATAAAATAATATCATATAAAGAAATATCTGTTTTAGCATTTTCTGAAACATATATAACATTATTAATATTTTTCTTTATATTTATTTTCTTATTTGCTTTTTTATACGCTAATATTGTAGCATTATCAATTGATGAAGTCATATATAATTTTTCTAATTTTAACAAATCATCAACAGATTCATCACTTCCAGTTACTTCACTTTCTTTAAGTAAATCCCAATCTTTAATTACATAAGATAACAATATTGATGGTATATTTCCTTTTCTAAGTGTCACATAACTCATATTTATGGAACCTTTACTATCATATCCATTTTTAACACTTATTCTTTTTTCTAAATTAACTATACCTCCTGGAGTATAAACAACATAAGGAAGTTCATAAGTTAAAAGAAAAACAATTGCTATTAAACTTAATATAAATTTATAATTTTCTTTTATAAATATTTTTATTTTTTCATATATTTTACTAAGCATTTAATATCACCTTTATTAATTATAGCAAAAAAGGATGAATATATGAAACGAAAATTAACTATTTTTTTAATTATGACACTAATTATACTTATATTTAAAAATTATACTCTAGTATTAGAAAGTACTATTAATGGAGTATCTATCTGGTTATATAAAGTATTTCCATATCTTTTTATTATGATTATTATTCAAGACTTATTAATTAATTTAAACTTAACTAGTATTTTTAAAAATCCTTCTACTTATATTTTTATCATGTCTATTATAAGTGGAACTCCATCCAGTGCTTATATAATATCTAAATTAGTAAAAGATAATGAAATAAGTTCTAATTATGGAAATATTTGTTTAATATTTACTTTTTTTGCTAATCCTTTATTTTTATTTACTATTCTAAATTTAATATTTAATTCTTTATTTACAACTATTAAACTATTATTAATTATTTATATAAGTAATTTTATAATATATTTATATTTTAAAAAAGGCTGCAGGAATACTCCCGCCACGACCTGCCTACGGCACGATCTGCCGGTAGCAGCGGCCGGTCGTCATGACGACGTGATACCCGCGCGCAAGCGCTGC